>Ga0255759_10000496_pt1 | contig 35525 bp, 18 predicted proteins | sample 101ome_20_FD_179959 | JGI IMG/M metagenome (GOLD analysis project Ga0255759, IMG submission 179959) | Coastal salt marsh microbial communities from the Groves Creek Marsh, Skidaway Island, Georgia - 101404AT metaG (version 2) | ecosystem: Environmental > Aquatic > Marine > Intertidal zone >... | reverse complement strand
TTAAGCTATCTGCTAATCAATCAAATAATATTGATAATGCTATCGATAGTGATTACATCATTTCTGAAGAAAAGATCACAAATTCTACTGAAAGAAATAAAGCTAAGATGGTTGCTCACTATCAATTTAATGGTGACGCCAGAGACGCGACTGATAATGATCATGATGGGTCAGTGAATGGAGCAACACTAGTGGAAGATAGGTTTGGTAACGCGGAAAGTGCAATGTACTTTGACGGGGTCGATGATAATATTAGAATTCCATATTTAGGTAATTTAAGAATTGAAAAAGAAATTACTGTTAATTCATGGATAAGGGTACTACAAAAGGAAAGTAATACTTACATGAGGTATTTATCTGTTCAAAACGGTGAAGAATGGCTAGATATATCTATTCATGAGAGAGATAACAATCAGAAATTTGCGTGGTATACAAGAGCAGGTGGATACTGGGATCAAACTGGAGTTGAGTGTCCAAATAATAATTGTAATAATAGACCTCAGTTCGATCAGTGGTATATGATGACATACACCCTTACTAAGGAATATGTAACTGATGATATTACTGGTGAAACCTCAGAGATTTTCAGAGGAAGAGCTTATATGAATGGTAATCTTGTTGAAACTAGAATACTAGGAAATAGATCTGGTGGAGAGATTGTAAATGTTTATGGAGACTTAATAATTGGAATGGCACCTTGGGAAAATGATTTCTACAGAGGTATGCTAGATGATATAAGAATTTACAGCGGATCTTTGACATCTGAGGAAATTATAGGGTTATATAATCTTGAAAAATCTGATGGATCGGGTTCAACAACTGACATTTTTGATAATAATTCTTTTGTTGTTAGAAAAGATTCCCTTTTCACTAATTTATATGTTTACCCAGTTGATGACAAAATATATGAAGGGCTTGAAAATTTAAGTTTAGTACTAGATACTGCTGACTATGGAAAAGTTTCCTCGTCATCCGCAGATATAATTATTGAAGATAATGACCTTTTACCTGAGGTCAGCCTTACCCTTGAAAAAGATCAAATAAGTGAACAAACTGGGTATGATAAGGTTAATCTTGTTGCTACACTTTCTAATCCAACTGGAGATACTGTAGAAATACCATTAGTGTACGGTGGAGATGCTGATTATGGTTCTGACGTAGAGAAACCTGATTTCTCGGTTTCTGGAGGATCAATTGTTATTAATCCAAACACGAATTCCGCTTTCGTTGAAATAATGGCTATTAATGACTCAATAGAAGAAAAAGACGAAACAGTTGAGATCAGAATTGTAGGAGTAAAAAATGCTTCTGACTCTATAAAACAAAATCTTGAGCTTATAATTACAGAAGATATCTGTTCATTTGTAGACACTGACCTAAGAGGAAATATCTTAGAAGACTTGACACTCACCAAGCTTTGTGGTCCTTACATGGTTACTGGTGATGTGCTTATTGGAAACGGAGCAGTCTTAACAATTGAACCTGGAGTAACTATTGAGTTTGCAGGACCTAATTCTATAAAGGTAGATGGAGGATATATCAAGGCCATAGGTACTGAAGAAGATTCTATCACATTTACTGGTGTAAGCTGGAGAGGAATTGATGTTATCACAGAAGGTTCTGAGTTTGTGTACACTAGGCTAGTTGATGAAGGTAACTCTGGACAAGGAGATTATATCCTTAAATTGAAAGGTTCGAATATTTCAAACTCTCTAATCGATGGAAGTTATGCTGGTATTTTTACTAACGATAATTCTTCTATAAATAAATCGGTTATTCGAAATATCAGAAAGGATGCGATATACTTAAATAATTCAACTGCTTACGGTAATATAATACAGGATGTGTTTACTGAAGCGGATGATAATGATCAGTATGCTGCAGTAAGATTAAATAACAGCTCTAGCTTCACTAACAACCTAATTTATTCATCGACTGAAGATAGGAATATGATTGCTGTTTCTCCAGAGTGGGGAGATAATATAATTTCTGGAAATACTATTGGACTTGATAACGGTGTCCATGGTAAATTTGGTATTCTTCAAAGAGATGGTGATGGATATCAAAATAAAATATTAAATAATAGAATTGGTGGATTCAAGACAAATGTTGTATTAATTGGAACAACTCCTGAGTTTACTGGAAATACTCTGATGGGTCAAGTTGATATTGATTCTAAGGAAATGAACGTGAGAATTGCCAATGATAATATTCAAGAGGAAACTCAAAATTATCCTGGATACATTGGAAATGGCTGGATATGGGGTAGAAGTTATAATAGTAGTAATACTGCTATAAATATGGAAGGAAATTACTGGTCAAATGTAAGCTCTTCAGAAATAGCTTCAACCATTTATGATTATAATGACAGAGTTGACTTAAGAGGAAATGTCAACTTTGATAATAGCTTGTCATTACCATCTGTTGATGCTCCAATTGCACCTCCTAAAAATCTTGTTAAATCAATTAGCCCTCTTGGGATTAAACTTCTGTGGTCACCAAATGAAGAACAAGATTTAGCTGGATACAAGCTATATATTAATTCTAAAGATCCTAAAAATGCTAGAGATTTAGGTAATGTTAATGAGTATGTCGTTAATAATGGTAATATAAATGACACTTATTATTTAACTGCCTACGATACCGATGCTGACGGAACTGATGATCAGTACGAAGGACACGAGAGTTGGTTCATTTCATCTTTCAATGCTATTCTGTTAAATATTGAGAGTAGTAAAAATGCTATCTCTGAGCTTGATGAGTTTAGTGAAAGTACTATCACTGTCTCCTTATCTTCTCCAAGTCCTGAGGATATTAGCGTTAGCCTATTAACTTCTGGAGAAGCAGCGCTTGATAAAGATTATACTCTAAGCTCAACCTCTTTAGTTATTGAAGCAGGAGAGTTGTCTTCATCGGTAACGCTAAAAGCAATAAACGATAATAATGAAAATGAAGAAGATGAAATTATTGAGATTTCAATTGGAGAAGTTTCATCTGGAAAATTAGGTGCAAACTCCAAAGCCTCAGTAGTATTATCTACTCAAATTTGTGAGTTTATACCTAATACTCTATTTGGAGATATTGAAGAAGATATGACTCTTTACAGTCTGTGTTCTCCTTATTTTATTACAGGCAATCTACTTGTAAAAGAGGGTGTGACGCTAACGATACAACCAGGAGTTACAGTTGTGTTCAGTGAAGATAGATTACTAAGAGTTAACGGTACCTTAATTGCTGAGGGAACCGAACAAGATTCTATTACATTTACTGGTTTCAATTGGAAGTTTATTGAAATAACTAATAACCTCGGTGGATCAAAAATAGCTTATGCAGACATCACTGATGAGAGTGAAAACGAGTGGGGTGATTGGAAAGTAAAATTAAATAGAGCTTCTAGTCTTTCTAATTCTACTATTCATAATGTACCTAATGGAGTAGCAGTTGGAGATAGCTCTTCTGTAAACTATAACACATTCCACGATATTTCACAAACTGCTTTTGATTTATATTCTGGATTTGCTTATGGAAATACAGTATATGGTGTTGGTATTAACATGGGAAATAATGCTGCAATTAGATTGTATGGAACATCCGACTTTAGAAATAACAGGGTTTATGATATAAGAGGTGGTATTGCAGCAGTAATGACTCATGATAATTCTATCATAGAGAAAAATATTATTGGAGATTATTCTGGAAGACACGGTATGGCAGGTATCATTGTATCCAATGGAAATGATCACACAATTAGAAATAATAAGATTGGTGGCTTTATTTCTAATGTTGTACTTATTGGAACCGAACCATCTTTCATACGAAATAGCTTTATAGGAGATCTAAATTACCAGAGAGGTCAACGAAATGTCGTTGTTGGTAATGGTAACGTAAGACTATATGATTCATTAAATTATAATTCTGGCATAGAAAGAGAATTCTGGGGACAAAACTATAATGCTGAGCAAGTATCAGTTAATATGAGGCAGAATTATTGGGAAAATATTCCTTCATTATTTATTGATGAAACTCTTGAAGATTATAATGATAATTTCGATGTAGTTGGAGAAATAGTTTACTCTGATGAATTATTATTACCTGATGATAATACTCCTATCACTCCTCCAAGAGGTTTAGAAATAACTGAGTCTACACTTGGTGACTACACTCTTTCATGGAATGAAAATTCTGAGGATGATATTGCTGGTTACAATGTCTATACTGGAGTTAAAAGAGATAAGGTTGATGCTGGAAACACAACAACAACCCAAATTTCTATAGATGATGTTAAGGATTTCAATATTGAATTAACAGCTTATGACTCTGATGCCGATGGTGTAAATGATATCGTAGAAGGTAACGAAAGTTTGCCGGCAACTGATTATCTATTAAATACTCTTCCTAGAGCTTTCAATGATACTCTTAGAGTACCAATTAATGAAAAAATTGAGATACCAACGTATCCTTCTCAAGAATCTATTAATATTGGTTTTGAATTCAAAAATAATATTAAGGGTATAAATGGAGTGTACTCTTCTTCTGCTGCCTCTAAAAATCTTAGTAATAAGGTTGAACTTGATTTTGTTGATGACAGATTTGGAAATGAAAACAGTGCACTAAGTTTAGATGGTAAAAAGTATGTTTCGGTGCCGCACGACGATAACCTTAATCTCAATACTGATAATGGGTTTACTATCTCCCTATGGGTTAAGTTAGATTCATCTGTATTGCAGAGAGATAATTCTTATATCAATATAATTTCTAAAGGAAAAGATAATGATAATGACAGATGGTGGCACTTAAATCATAGTTCGTGGTGGGGCTTAAGATTTGTTTATAATTATAATTATATACATTTTGACAGAAAGATTTTAGATACAGAATGGCATCATATATCTATCTCTTACCAGAGAAATCCAACATTTGGAAATGAAAGAATAAGGTTGTTCTTAGATGGCGTATTGGTAAGAAATCATAATCAGGAACTTCCAGAAGTTAGTGATAACGACGGACCTTTATCGGTAGGTAATACTTCAAATCCTTGGGAAAATGGTTTAAGTGGAGGTATTGATGATGTTATTCTATATAACATCCCACTATCTGATCAGCAGATAATAGATCTTTATAGTATCAGTAAAGGTGGAAACGTCTTAAGTAATGATATAGATTTAGATGGCGATGTCTTAACTTCTAACCTTGTTGAGGATGTTAATAGTGGTACCTTAATACTTGAGTCTGATGGAGATGTAAGCTATGAACCGACACAAGGTTTCTCTGGTTACGATTCATTTACTTACAATATCTCAGATGGAAGTTCTACTTCTGAAACAGCAACGGTTACGATAAGTGTTTCTACTCCTCCGACAGCTGTGTCTGATAATTATTCAGTTACTGAAGATAGCGTTTTGACTGTATCAGTAGAAGAAGGAATTTTAAGTAACGATACTGATCCTGAAGACGATAAACTTCAAGTTGTCCTAATTGGAGACGAAGAGTATCACGCAGATTTAACATTTAATAACTGGAATGTAAATTCTGAACCGGACAATTCAGATGATGGTGATTTTGCAATTGTTGATGATGAAGGATTCTGGTACGATGTTGGTTACAACCAAACTTATAGATTTATTGTAGAGTTTAATGATAGAAGAAATAGTATTAATGATAATAATTATGAGTACTTGGGTCAGTGGAATGGACACAGCTATTTCAGATATAATAACTGGGTTGATTGGAATAACGCGAAGTTACTTTCTGAACAGACAGATGGAGGATATTTAGTAGTAATAAATTCTTATGCTGAGAATCAATACTTATGGAATATTACGTATAATGATACTTACTGGATTGGTTATTATCAAGACAGAGATGATGAGAATTACTCTGAACCTAATGGAGGATGGAAATGGGTCAATGACGGAATTGTAAAAACGCAGACAGATATTAATGGTGATATTAATATAAGTTCAGATGGTTCTTTCGTCTTTAAACCTAAGAGAAATTTCTTTGGAGAAAATACATTTAAATATTTTGCTTTTGACGGAATTCAATATTCAGACACAGCATCAGTAAATATAAATGTTACTCCAGTTGATGACAGACCTGATGCAAGAAATGATTATTACACAATTTATGAAGACAGTGTCCTAAGAGCTATATCTGGATTTACTTCAGATCTTCCTGAGGAAGGTTTAGTTGTTCATTATCCATTTGATGGTAATAGAGATGATTTTGGTCCAAGTAATATAGAGCTTAAAGTTTATGGAGATCCTAAACCTGCAGAAGATAGATTTGGAAATCTTAACGGTGCATACTATTTCGACGGAGAAAGAGACTTCATGCTAGGAGATGCTTCTTCATTCCCTAAAGAAAATAATTCCTTCTCGGTTTCTCTATGGTTCAAGAGTGATGATATCGGTCAGAACAGGGGCTACGCGAGACAACTTTTTGGATTCGGGGGACCTGCGTTTAACCTTATTTTTGATAACCCTGCATTACCTTCATCAAACAGTTTAGAGTTACAAGGTATGGAATACTACCTATCAGGTGAATATAGGTTTAGATCTAAATATCTCTACGATGCTAATACTATTAACACTCTATGGCATAATGTTGTTGTTACTTATATCGAGAATGAAAATGCTTCTGATGATGATCCTGCTGGTACTCTTAAGTTATTCTTCGATGGTGAAGAGGTAATGTCTAACATGTTAGATATGGATACGGAGACATTTAATAAGATATTTACTATTGGTGCTCATCCAAATTCAGTAGGTGATTTTGTCTATATCTATCCTCAGTATAAATGGTTTAAAGGCTCAATAGACGACGTTATTGTTTACGATAGAGCTCTTTCTATTTCAGAGATTGAACAACTATCATCAACATCATTTGCATCAGTATTAGCTAATGATAGAGAGGTAGACGGTCAGACCATGACAGCTAACTTAATTAGTGATGTTTCAAACGGAGATCTTGTCTTTAATGATAATGGAAAATTTGTTTATAAGCCTGATCCTGAATTCTATGGATATGATACTCTAACGTACATTGCAAGTGATGGTCAACTACTTTCAGATACAACGACTGTTCTAATTACTATTATTGAGGTAGATGACGTACCAATTGCACTACCTGATTCATTTGAAATAAATGAAGATGACTCATTATCTGTTACACCAGAAAATGGAGTGTTATCTAACGATATAGATGTTGATGGAGATGAAATTATTTCAGAACTAGTTATGTCATCTGCTAACGGAACTCTAACTCTTAATTTTGATGGTTCCTTTGATTATAAACCAATAGAAAACTTTAATGGGTTAGATACATTTAAGTATGTGACTAAAGATGAATTAAACGTTACTGATTCTATTCCTGTAGTTATTACGATAAATCCAGTGAATGATAAACCAGTGTCTGATGATGATTTCTATGTACTAGAGACAGGTAATGTACTAACCATTAATGCTGATTCAATAGGCATATTAGGAAATGATGTTGATATTGATGGTGACACGTTATACTCTACAGTTTTAGATGATACTAAGGATGGAGTGTTATCTTTAGACTCATCAGGATCATTTACCTATACTCCTAATTTAGATACTTATGTAGGAGTAGATACATTTACTTACCAAGCTTCTGATCTTCTTTTATCTGATACTGCAACTGTTGTAATTAGGGTAACTGATAGACCTATAGCAGTTCCAGATACATTTAGTGTATTTGAGGATAACTGCTTGAAATCTGGTAATTTTATGGAGGCTCCTTCAAATGAGACAATGTCTTATACTTATATTTCTGAAAATGTATTAAGTAATGACTCTGATCAGGATGCAGAAAGCTTAACAGTTATACTGGTAGAGACTACATTAAATGGAGAACTTTTCCTATCAAGTGATGGAGAGTTTGAATATTGTCCAAATCCGAATTTTAATGGAATAGATGTATTCACTTACGTCATAACAGATTCTTATCTGTATTCAGATACTGTTAGCGTTATTATCAATATAAATCCTGTTAATGATTCTCCTGAAGGTAACGAAGATAAGTACGGTCTTCTTAAAGATCAGATACTAACTACAGATTCTTTAGAGGGAGTTTTATCAAATGACATTGATGTTGATGGCGACACATTAACTGCTTCTTTAATTTCAGATGTTGAGGAAGGAACTTTAGAGTTCAACTCTAACGGTAGCTTTAGCTATACCCCTCCAGAAGGATTCTTAGGAGAAGCTATTTTCACCTATAGTATCACTGACCAAACTTTTGAGACAAGTGCTATAACTGCAACAATTGTTGTCACTGCTAGACCAGTTGCTAAAGACATTGAATACTCAGTGTTTGAGGATAGTATATTATCTGTCAGCTCAGTAGATGGATATCTATCTAATGATACTGACGAAGATAATGTAGAAGATTTATTTGGACAGTTGGTATCACCACCAACAAATGGAGAGTTTGCTTTCCTTGAAGATGGTAGTTTTGAGTATATACCGTTTGAAAATTATAATGGAAATGACTCATTTACATATGTTGTCTCTGATGGTATTTTAACTTCTGATGATACAGCTACAGTATCTATATTAATAGTTCCTGTAAATGATGCGCCTAATGGAGTATCAGATTCATATTCTGTCGATGAAGGAGGAACTCTTACAGTATCAGCAGATGAAGGCTTACTAGTAAATGATGATGATATTGATTCAGATTCAATCTATTCAGGTTCTGGTATAGATCCATTGTATGGTACAGTAACCATAAATACTGATGGATCATTCACATATATTAATAATGGAAATAATGCTCCAGTTGATGTGTTTACATACATGGTATTTGATACATTAGGTTTATCAAGTGAGGTAGAGGTTTCTATTTCTATAAACCCTAGTAACGATGTGCCAATTATTCTTCCAGGTCAAACACTTAGTATAGATGAAAATCCAGATATTAATCAAATAATTGGTCAGGTATCTGTTGACGATGAAAATATTCAGTCTGACCTCTCTGGACAGTATTCAATTGTGACTGATCAGTTATGGTGCTCAGATGATAACCAGAATGTTTTTGAAGGAGATATTGTGTTCGAGAGAATTTCAACTAATGAGTTTGGAGTTAATATTTTGACTAGCACTGGAAAAACTCTAAATGGTGATTATTCATTCGGTGGTTACTTTACATGCTATGATGGGTATGAAGGAACTCCAGGTGGATCATTAAGACTTTTAGTAGATGAAAATGGCTTATCTATTACTGGATCAAGTCAGTGGGGTGAGGTATTCTCATTCGATACAGTTATATATGATGGTCAGGATCTTGAGATTCATTGGTCGAATTCTTCAGGAGAATCTGCAGTAAGTACTATCACAAGAGATGATAATATTCAGTGGGTAGATCTTATAGCTGGTGGATCTTCAAATACAGGATTTACTTGGTCTGTAATTTCAGGTAATGAAAATAATGCTGTTGAAATTGATAATCTAGGTAATCTATATGTCAATAATCCTGATGTATTTGATTTTGAAGAAACTCAATCAATAAGTATTGCACTTACTGCAAATGATGGAGTATTTACATCAGATGAAGAAAGTGTTACAGTTTCAATTAATAATGTTTGGGATATGAAAATATCTTCTACTACTATTGAAGATGCTTATTGTGGTGGAGGTAGTACTGGAAGCATATCTCTAGATGTAATTGGAAATGAAGGTTCTGTATCTGTAATATGGAGAAAAGGAAATGAAGAAATATTTAATGGTGATGAGTCTGGTCTATCAATCACTGACCTTTCTACTGGTTTATACTCTGTAACTATTACAGATGATGTTGGATCTATTACTGAAAATTATCAGATTGTTTCTCCTCCTATTTATAATGGTCTTGATGTTTGTTATGTGTCAGCAGATACAACAGATATAACTAAAAATAGAATTTTCATTAATGAAGGTCAAAATCCTTACAATATTGCTAAATTCTTAATTTATAGAGAAGGTTCAGTTGCTAATCAGTATGATAAGATTGGAGAAATAGACGTATCTTCTGGTGAAGGATCTTATTTAGATGACGTAGATAATAGAGTTCGAGCGTATAGATATAAAGTTGCAATCCAAGATAATTGTGGTAACGTCTCAGATCTAAATGATGTTGAACACGTGACAAATCATTTAACTGCTAACCAAGGTATAGGTGGAGAAATTAATCTTCTGTGGTCTGGTTATGAGGGAATGTTTGTGCCAACATATCAGATTTATAAATCTGTTGATGAGGGAGATTTTGAATTACTAACTGAAGTTTCATCAAATAATACTTCATACACGGACTTAGATGTTAATCCAGCAAACTCATATAAATACTTCATTGGATTTGAAGCAGATGTGAACTGTGTGGCTGAAATAGGGGGTGAAGCGTTTGAATTTAATAATTTCGATGAGATAGAAAATGTATATATTCCTAATGCTATACTTGAGGAAGGTGCGTCATATGTGAATCCTACATATGGAAGTAGTTACATTACAAATACCACTGGATTGAAAGGAAAGAGGGTAATAAGATCGAGTCCATTCTTCTTAGAGGCAGAACCTCCAGTAGAAGATCCTTTAGCAGTGGAGTCAATTATAATTGAATCTGTCGATAAGGTTTACCCTAACCCAGCTTCACAAATAGTATACATTGATCTTGCAGATGATGCCGGTGATATTGAGAAACTATATTTCATTGATTTCTCTGGTAAAGTAATCGATAATGTTAGATTTAAACAGACTAAAGATAAAGCCGCTGTTGATATAGAAGTTCTTGAGTCTGGAATTTACTTACTTGATGTAACTACTAAACTCGGACATAGTAGAGTGAAAGTAGTAATTCAAAAGTAGAAATTTTTGCTTAGATTTATTGGATCAATCATTATGATGAGGGCTATATATATTTTAATCTTTGGTATTGTATCTAGTGTTTCTTTTGGTAAGACTATCAATGAAAATGATACAATAGACTATTCGAGAACTGGAGATTATTTCCCTTATGTCCTTTTGGAGGATAGTGACTCAATTTATTATCCAATAACCTATGAAATAGAATTATTTGTAAATGATTTATATGATCTAGATATACAAAATAATTTTTTTACTGCGGAGATAACTGCTGGTATATACTCTGATTACGATTCAATTTTTACAACAGTTAATGGGGATATTTTCCCTCTCTATCCATCAGATTATATTCTAATGGAAACAAAAGATGCACTAGATGGGTACGAAGATAGTTGGTATTATTACGGGTATATACCTGACCCAAAATATGAAAATTATGCATGGGAATTGAATTATAAGAATGTTTTTAATCATAAGTGGAATCTTCGTGAATATCCTTTTGATAAGCAATATTTCAAAATAGAGTTTATAACACCTAGAGATACTTCATTTGTAACCATAAAGCAGTCAGATTCATTTCCACCTTCTTTCTACAAGGAGATGGATAATTTTAGGGATGGATATAAAATCTTAGAAATTACCTCTGATGTCACTTACTTTGAGACACCTTATGAAGATGAATTTGCTCCTGGTGTAATTAGGAAAGAAGTGGGAACTAAAGTCACCTTTAATATTTTAGTTGATAGATCAGGATCTTATTTATTTTCTAAACTATTTGGAGGTTCCTTTTGTGCATTTATAATTTCTTGGCTTACCTTTTTTATGCCAAAAAAAGAATTTGATTCAAGGATTTCATTGAACCTTGGTGCAATTTTTGGTGCGATTGGAAATAGATATTTTGTAGATTCAGCACTAGCAAATATTCAAGTAATGACTAAGTCTGATGTCATAAATTATATTTGTATTGTACTACTTATACTAAATATTATCTTAGTGATTGTTCAGAGAAATAATAAAATTACTTGGCCTTGGTTAGAAAAAAGTACTAATGCACTTATCTTTTCTGCTGCATTATTTGTATTTCTTATAACAGTAGTAGTTTTCTGGTAATTTTTAAAAATTAAATACTACCTTTTGAACTAAGTCTTTATCTAGAGTTAAAGCTACAGGACATTTTGTAGCAACATCTTTTAGTTTATTTTTTTGTATTTCAGACAATTCATTTTTCTCAAAATCTATTTTGATGTGTATCTCTGAAATCTTTCTAGGATTTTCAGACATCACTTTTGTTATTTTAGCTGTGGAATTAGGAAGTTTGAAATTTCCTTTATCAGCACAAATTCCCATTATTGTTGTCATACAGCTACACAATGCACTGCATACTAGGTCAGTAGGAGAGAAGGCTTGTCCCTTTCCGTTATTATCTGTTGGAGCGTCAGTAGTAATTTTATCTCCTGAATTTAAATGCGTAGACTCTGTTCTTAACTCTCCTATATATTTATTTTCTATGGAGTATTTCATAATTAATCTTTTTCAAAAAGTTTTTTGTTAAGTCTGTAATTTCTAAGCCTATTATCTTCTTTGGATGGGATAGACTGAATCATGTCTTCAGGGATATTTGTTATCGCTTTCAACTTAGTATTAATACCATTTAGGATTATAGACAATTTTTTTCTTTTATTATTAAAGGATTGAGATCCATTCTCAATGATATCAAATAGATTATCTGTACCAATTCCATCTTTATTAGTTTTTTTTAAAATATACTTTAATGTCTTCTCCTCGTTTTCATCGAAAATTAGAATTTGTTTTCCATTATATAAAATCTTTTCATCTTCAAGAATAAGATTTTTATTAATGAATAATGCTTCTATTTTCTGCCTATAATAAATACTAGTTAAAATTACTAGAGTTAAAAAGATTATCGTATAATTCCACCCTGAATTTGAAGTTGCGTAAATAAAGTGTTTCTCTTTATAACTTTTAGGTAAGAATTCATCTAATTTTTTTATAGAAATTTCGGGGTATTCGTCTAATGTATATTTTGTTATATACATAACTTCTTTTGTATTCTTATTATATATTATTGGACTTACTTGATTGATATTATCTAGTTTAAAGTCAGAAACAGTAAAACTATTTTCTCTTAAATTGAATGTGTACAAATCATCAAATATTAGAACATATAAGAAGTTTTCATCAAAAAATTTAAATGATCTATTATTTCTTGAGTTATGGTAGTTATAGATGAAGTCGGTCTTATTAGAAAATTGTAAATCAATCTTTCCAAGATTCTCCCAACTTTTGTCCTCAGTTGAGAACCGAAGAATATTATATTGTGATGATTTTTTTGAAATAGGTTTACTTTTAAGATCGTAAACTCCTCCGAAATAGTAAATGTGATTATTTACTCTGTCATGATAATTTAAAAAAACATTGCTTGGATCAGGAATAAAGTTTTTAGTTTCATAAAGAAACCACTCATTATTTCTATTTTCATCAAAAAATAAAATTTTATCGTAATTATTAAAATATCCGTATCCCCCCATATTAAAAATTGTATCATCTTTTACATATAAAAATGAATTAAACTGTAGTTTATGCTCGTCAGAGTTATCAACTCTAATTATAGAGTCATTAGAGTGAGTGTATACAGCTCCTCCTCCAGATTGAACAAAATAATTGTTGCCTTTTTTTTCTATGTGATTGAGTCTTCCAAAACTAACTTCATTTGGAAATTCATTATATGTTATTGGAAGCTCTACCCATTCTTTAGAATTATCATCTCGAGTATAATATCTATCATAATAAAATACGTAATATTTCCCCTTAGAGGAGTTATATCCCAACGAAAAATTATTTTCTTTCAATAAAAGTTTATCGTACGTTTTATTGGCATAAACATCATATTCCATGCTAAGTACCCAAAAGAATAATAAGATAAATTTTTTATTCATTAATATAAACTTAATTTTTTTTTAAAAACTTCTTACATAAATCCTGATTTTTTCGTTACATAGATATTATTAGTTTTACATAATGAAAAAGTTTATAATTTTATTTTCTTTATTTCTTTCAAGCGTCAATATATCTATTTCTCAAAATATAGAGTATTTTGAAACTGATACTGAAAGGTACTGGGGTATTAATAAAAATTCATGGGGGGGATTAATCGGAGGAGGTATTTTAAAGTTTTCAAATAAAATTTCTAATAATTTATACAAGACAATAGGATTTGAGCTGGTAAATATTAAACATCCCAAAGAAAACAAATACTCCTCAGCTTTGGGTTATGGAAGAACTTTTGTCTGGGGTAAGAAAAATTATCTATTTTCTCTTAGAGGACAATATGGTAGAGAGTTAATTGTAGTCAATAAAAGAGATTATCAAGGTGTAAGAGTAAATGCTCAGTTGGCGATTGGTCCTTCTCTAGGATTATTGATGCCATATTTTATAAAGTATAGTAGAAATAATAGGATGGTAATTGAAAATTTTGATTCTACAGTCCACACTTTCAATAATGTCATTGGATCAGCTAGTTTTTTTGAGGGAATAGGCGATATTAAAATTAAACCTGGTTTAAACTTTAAAGCTGCGCTAAATTTTGAGTTTGGTTCTCAAAAAACTGCATCTGCAATAGAAGTTGGTTTCCTTGGTGAAATTTTTACTGATGAAGTTGTTATAATGCCTACAGCTAAAAACTATTCATTTTATCCAACGGCATTCATTACTTTATTCTATGGAAGAAAATATTAATTTTTATATTCTTTGATTTAAATTGCTGAAAATATGGGAGAGATCAAATCTAAAATGCCTCGATTTAAAAAACCAAACTGGCTTAGAGTTAAATTACCAGTTGGCGAGGAATATAAAAAGGTAAGGAATATAGTAGATAAGTATAAACTTCACACAATCTGTGAGAGTGGAAACTGTCCTAATATGGGAGAGTGTTGGGGAGCAGGGACTGCAACATTTATGATTCTTGGTAATGTCTGTACAAGAAGCTGTACTTTCTGTGCAGTTGCAACTGGAAGACCACCAGAATATGATGATAAGGAACCAGTCAGAGTTGCTAAGGCTATAAAAAAAATGGGAGTAAAACACGCCGTTATAACATCAGTAAATAGGGATGAGCTTAAAGATAGAGGTGCTGAAATCTGGTATCAGACAGTCTCTAAAACTAAAGAGTTATCTCCTGAGACAACTATTGAAACTTTGATTCCTGATGTTAGAGGAAACTGGGACGCTTTAGATAGGATGATTGAAGCTGGGCAAGAAGTTGTATCTCATAATATTGAGACAGTCGAGAGACTATACAAGAGAGTTAGACCTCAGGCTAAATACGAGAGAAGCTTGGAGCAAATAAAAATTACTAATGAGAGAGGAATGAGAACGAAGTCCGGAATTATGGTTGGTTTAGGAGAGACCAAGGAAGAGGTATTTAAAGTAATGGATGATATGGTAGATCATGGTCTCCACATTCTAACCATAGGTCAGTATCTCCAGCCAACAAAAATGCATTTGGAAGTAGATGATTTCATTAGTCCTGATATCTTTGAGATGTATAAGGAAGAAGGTCTTAACAGAGGACTCAAGTATGTTGAATCGGGTCCGCTTGTACGATCTTCTTACCATGCTGAAAGACACGTTAATGTGCCAATCTAAATTATTCATTTATCTTTTCTTCTTTTCTAGTTACTCACTTGCACAGGTGAATACTTCTAATGTTGAAATTGTTAGAGACAGCTGGGGAGTGCCACATATCTATGGTAAGACAGATAAGGAAGCTGCTTATGGACTTGCATGGGCTCATGCCGAAGATGATTTTGCTACAATTCAGAAAACATTCCTTCCTGCAAAAGGGTTACTTGGTTCTCTAGATGGAGTAAGAGGTGCGGTTTTAGACTATGCAGTAGAACTTCTTAAGTCGAGAGAAGTTGCAAATAGGGAGCTTAATAATTTGCCTCCAGAAGGTCTAAATATTATATACGGGTATCTTGAAGGTTTAAATTCTTTCGCTAAAAAGTTTCCGGAAAAAGTTTTAGTAGAAGGTTCTTTTCCACTTAGCATTTATGATTATTTAACAGGTTTAAATTTAATGCTTCACCTCTTCTCAGATACAGGTGATATAATAGGTCAGCTCCTAAGTAACTCAATTAATCCTATTGATGAAATGTCGGGGGTTGATAATATTGGCTCTTCAATTGGTTCTAATGGATTTGCTTTTAATAGTTTAAAAACTACAGATGGAAAATCATATCTCAATATCAATACTCACCAACCACTTGAAGGCCCTTTTGCTTGGTACGAAGCTCATGTAAATAGTGAGGAGGGATGGAATATGTTAGGGGGTCTTTTCCCAGGACTGCCTTTGCCAGTTATTGGCACTAATGAAAATTTAGGCTGGACCCATACCTATAACTATCCAGATATGAACGATGTTTTTCAGCTAGTCATTAACCCTAAAAATAAGAATCAGTATAAGTTAGATGGTAGATGGGAAGACTTTGAAATTAAGAAAATTAAACTAAAAGTAAAGTCTTTGCTTGGAGTTAAAATTAAAGTAGGAAGAAATATAATATGGTCAAAATTTGGCCCAGTAATTAAGAATAAGAAAGGATACTTTGCATTCTTCTCACAGTCTTTAAATAATATCAGTGCTATTGAGCAGTGGCTTAAAATGAACAAAGCAAAAAATTTTGATGAGTTTGAAGATGCATTAAAGTTACTTGGTATACCTAGGTTTAATATAGTGTACGCTGATAGAGATGATAATATTTTTTATATGAGTAATGCTCGTCTTTCTGTCAGAGATGAATCAATAAACTGGAGAAACTTAGTAATAGGTGATACCTCATCTATTATTTTAAATGATTACCATCCATATGAGGACTTACCTAAACTTCTAAATCCTCCTAGTGGATACCTATTTAACACTAATAATTCACCATTTAACTCTACAACGAAAGAGTATAATCTTTTAGAGGAGAATTACAGTTCAACTTTTAGTTATAAAGAAAAAGAAAACAATAGAAGTCTAAGGTTTATGGAAATAATCAAAGACTATGATAAACTAAGTTTTGATAATTTTAAGGTCATTAAATATGACCAACAATATCCAGATTCCTTAGCTTATGTCGGAAATATTGCTAAAATATTTAATTTTGATACAGATGACGACACATTAAATGATATTCTAAATATTATAAAAAATTGGGATAAAAAAGGTAGTTACAATAATCTCGGAGCAGCACATTGGAGTCTTTTCTATAGGTTTATACTTGAATTATTGTCTGAAAATGATTTAAAAGTAACTGATGAAATTCCAATTAAATTATTTAATAAAGCCCTTCAGAAAACCAGAAAACATCTTACCAAATATTTTGGAAAAGTAGATATATTACTAGGTGATTTACAAAGACACACTAGAGGAGAAATATCATTACCGGTATCAGGTCTAATAGATATGATAGCCCCTACTTATGTTACTAAGTATAAAGATGGAACATATAGGTCAGTTTCAGGAGAGTCTTATATCATGCTAGTAAAATATTCTGATTCAAATATAGAGATAGAGACTGTGGTTCCATACGGAAATTCAAATGATCCATTAAGTCCTCACTACACAGACCAGATGAAACTATACATAGACAAAAAAACTAAGTCAATGACTTTGGATAGGGAGACAATTTATAAAAATGCAGCTTCTATCTACAACCCTAATTAATAAGGTTGATTTTCTTTTTTAAATTTTGAATTCTTCTAAAAGATTCATTGATTCTTAGTAAGGAAATTTCACCATCTCTGACTCCTTCCTCTATAATATTTATAACATCCTCTGGATAAACTAGGTTTTTATATACCTGATTATTTGAGAATATTAAAACATCAACTCCAGCATTGACTGCGTAAACTATAGATTCTTTCAATCCAAAGTTTCTTGTTATAGCGCCCATCTGCATATCATCAGAAAATACTACACCTTCATAATCGAGAAATTCTCTTAATAATTTATTAATACTTTTTTCTGAAAGTGTAGCAGGCAACATACCGTCATCAATTTTCCTGTTAACTACATGACTAGTCATAATCCCATCTACTTTATCTTCTAGCATCAGCTTATGATAAGGAAATAATTCCTCAACTATCCACGAGTCTGAAACATCTGTAAACTCTTTGTGTGTATCGGTTGTTGAGCTACCGTGTCCAGGAAAATGTTTTAATACTGTTATAATATCATTTTCTCTGTGTGCATTTATAAAATTTCTTGCGTGGTAGTAGACTTTATCACTGTCTCTACCAAAACTTCTCTCAGCATTATAGATAAAATTAGTGGTATTTATTGCAAGATCAACGACTGGAGCAAAATTTACATTTATGCCTAATTCTTTTAGTAGGCCACTAGTTTTCTTTGCATAGAAGTAAGTTGAGTCTAGATTATTTATATCTCCAAGATATTTGGCAGACTTTGTCTCGTAGAAACCATAAACTGGCTTGAGTCTATTTACTTTTCCACCCTCTTCATCTATTGCGATAAATGAAGGTATTTTAGAATTTCTCTGAATTTCATCAATTAATATTTTTAGGTGATTGGCTGATCTTTTCTTAGCTATATTTTTTTCGAATAAGATGATACCTCCTAAATTTTTTTCAGAATATTTTTCTAACATGGAGTCGGCCTCTACAACCTTTTGAATATCCTGAATTCCAAAAATCAGCATCTGAGATATTTTGATTCTCAGAGAGTCATTTTGACTTTCAGAATATACAGAAATTGAATTAAAGGTTAGAAAAAAAATAGTTAGTAGAGTTATTTTAAAGCTTTTCATTTTTTTTAATAATTTCTTTTATCAATTTACTAAAATATTCTCCATTATATGGACCATACCAGTTCATTGTATACGTTTCATAAGTATTTATATCATCTCTATCGTACCATTTATCGTCTGTGATATAGCCAACATACCCACCGTTAAAACTATTTATAATCAAATTTAATTTATTATTTGAAATGGACTTCTTAATTGGCTCAACAAGTTCTCCAGAAAAATCAGCAGGTATTCCCACTATCACTATATCTCCAAGTCTCAAATAATTTAAATATTTTGGAGAATCTCCAATCAGAAAATTAAATATCCATGGTCTTATTATTAGTTTGGAATTAATCTTGAAAGATTGTTCTCTCATCTCTATATCTATCTTTTCAGAAAATAGTTTAGTCTGATACCTAGTCCCCACATTTCTCATTGCCTCTCTAAGATACGGATATAGTCCTCTGCTCATCTCCTGAAGCTTTTCCTCTCCTTTTTTTGATTTAGTTCTTGGACTCATACTTCCAACAGATCCAGCGCCGTAAATAGCAAAATCTACATCATCATTTTTTTCTAATAGATTTATAATGCTATTTGGGTAGTCTCCACTTAAATTTCTTTGTCTATGTCCAAAGCATGTTGCGTGAGCTGAGTATGAGAATATTGAAGCTTTCTTCCCGTCATCTCTAATAATTTTAATAATCCTCAGGAATGGATCATAAGTCCCGATACTATCACCAACTAATCTATTTGTAATGAAGTCGGCGGCATAGATAGATGCAAATCCTATTTTTGATTTTTTTAGATCTAGCATAGCTTCTCTTATTGCTTCCCTAGTTTGAGTAGTGATAAATTCTAAATTCCTTTTGTCATACTTCCCACCAAAAATATTTCCTGCGAGACCCTCAAGATATCCTCCAATACTTGAGTGCGTGTGGCTAGCCGTGAAAAAAATATTATCACTACTGATTCCTAAATTTTTTGATATCTCGTCATGGACAAGGTTTGGAGGTACTATCAAAAGATCCATCGATACGTAAGCTGATACTGTTTTCCCATTATCAAATACTACTGCTCTTACCCATATCGAGTCATAGACTCCCTCAAAGTCAGCTCCTTTCCTTGCTCCGTATCCGGCCATAGGAGTAAGGTATTTAGGTATCAAGCTTTTCTTTGCCCATCCTACTTTAATTGTGTCACCATCAATACCAATATTGTTATCATATTTAAATTTTTTAATTGTGTTTTTATAGTAAGAAGTGTTCTCAAGAGGTGTTCTGTCAAGGGGTTTTATAGTTATTATAACTAAAAAAAGTACTGAAACTATAACTGCTGAATATTTATTAAACATTAAATTTCATATTAAATTTGATAAAACAATATTATAAAATTATGAAATACATACTTAAAATGCTCTTAGTTACCTTGTCTTTCTCAGCATTCCCAGGCAACTTAGATATTAATAAAAAAAATAAAAATGAATTAGACTCCATACTACTTCAAGTAGGAGAGTGGAGAGATATCGGTCCGTTTAGAGGTGGAAGATCAACAACTGCTACAGGTATTACAGGTAACGATCAGATATATTACATGGGTACAACAGGCGGTGGTTTATGGAAGACATTTGATGCTGGTCTGAGCTGGAAAAATGTTTCAGATGGTTTTTTTGCTACGGGCTCAGTTGGTGCTGTATCAGTTTCAGAGAGTAATAATAATATTGTTGTCGTTGGAATGGGAGAGTCTCCAGTCAGGGGAGTTATGACATCCTCGGGCGATGGTGTTTATAAATCATTAGATGCAGGAGAGACTTGGGAACATATTGGTCTTGACGGCACTAAACATATTTCTCAGGTAAGAATACATCCTGATAATCCTGATATAATGTTTGTTTCTGCTCAGGGAAGCCCATACGCAGATACACAGGATAGGGGAGTTTTTAGAACTACTGACGGTGGAAAAAATTGGGAAAAAGTTTTATTTGTTGATGCAAGTTCTGGTGCTATTGATCTTGCTATGGACTACACTAACCCAAGAATATTGTACGCTGCATTTTGGGATCATCAGAGATTACCATGGTACGTAAGAAGTGGTGGTAAAGGCAGCGGAATTTGGAAATCTGTAGATGGTGGAGACACATGGAAGAAGTTAGAGAATGGATTACCAAAATCTCTTATGGGAAAAATTGGTGTCACTGTCTCTAGAGCAAATCCAAAATTATTATATGCAATAATAGAGTCAGACGAAGGTGGTCTATATAAATCACAAGACGGGGGAGAGTCTTGGAAATTAATTAATGATGAGAGAGTTTTAAGAGCTAGGTCATGGTACTACATGCATATCTACGCCGATCCATCTGATGAAAATATTGTATATGTACTTAATGCTCCTATGATGAAGTCAATAGATGGAGGAAAAACTTTTACAAATATTCCTGTGCCACACGGAGACAATCATTACTTATGGATAAACCCTGATAATTCAGATATCATGATTAACTCTAATGATGGTGGAGCAAATATTTCCTTTAATGCAGGAAAGTCTTGGTCTACCCAAAAAAATCAACCAACCTCTCAGTTCTATAGGGTTAATGTTGATAATAGGTTTCCATACTGGGTGTATGGTGGTCAGCAAGATAACTCTTCAGTAGCAATTAAAAGCAGTACATTTAGTAATGGTATAAGCTGGAAAGATTGGATAGCTGGGGTTGGAGGTTGTGAGACCGCTTACGTAGCTTTTGATAAAAATAATCCTGTTTTAATATATGCAGGGTGTTATCAAGGAATAATTACAGAATATAATCTAAATTTAGATAACTCAAGAAATATCATGGCTTACCCTGCTATGGGATTAGGAGAACCTTCTAACGAGCAGAAATACAGATTTAATTGGAATGCTCCAATTATCGTCTCAATGCATAATCCTGATGTAATCTATCATGCAGCAAATAAATTATTAAGGACAACAGACAGAGGCAAGTCTTGGGAAGAAATTAGTCCAGATTTGACTAAGAATAAAAAAGAAAATTTGGGACCTGGTGGTGGTCCGATTACAAATGAAGGTGCTGGTGGAGAAGTTTACCATACAATATATTATGTTGCTGAATCTCCACATGATAAAGATATAATTTATGCTGGAGCTGATGATGGACTTGTACATATTACTATGGATGGAGGTAAAAACTGGAATAATATAACACCTGACTTGGAGGAAGGTATGATAAACTCAATAGAAGTTTCACCTCACGATCCAGCCACTGTATATATCGCATTCAACAGGTATAAATTTGATGACTTTAAGCCTTACGTTCTTAAATCAAATGATTATGGAAAGTCTTGGGAAGTATTTAATAATGGAATTGAGCAAAATAGTTTTGTTAGAGTAGTGAGAGAAGATAACGTAAAGAAAGGACTATTATACGCAGGAACTGAGAGAGGTATATACCTATCTAATGATGGAGGAGAGAATTGGACTAAATGGCAAAGAAATTTACCTATTGTTCCTATAACTGACTTAAAAGTTCACCAAAATGATTTAGTTGTTGCTACGCAGGGAAGAGGTTTTTGGATATATGACGACTTAACTCCAGTTCATGAGTTGTCTGATGAGTTGCGAGATAAAAATGTTCACTTGTTTGATGTAGAGGATAATCATAAAGTTCTTTTCTCTGCTATGAGAAGACAAGGACCTCTTGGAAAAAACCCATACTATGGAACGGAGATAAAATACTTTATAAGAGATTTTAATGAAGATGACTCCTTAGAATTAAAAGTTGAAATTAAAAACAATAAATCTGAGGTTATAAGAAAATTTTCTAGTGATGGAAAATATAAAAGTAATAGAGTAGAAGTTAAAGAGGGTTATGCTTCTATAAAGTGGGGTGGTGACGTAGATGGTTTTATTCCACCTAAAGGTGTAATGGTACCTAGAGGATCGGATGGTTATATGAGTTCGTATAACGTAAAGCCAGGAAATTACTCGGTTGTGTTTTCATATGGTAACTACCAGAAAGAAAGCTCTTTTAGAATTCTTCCTGACCCTAGACAAGAAATATCTTTAGAGGAATTTGATAAGAAACAAAACTTACTTATTAAAATACATACTGATATTAATGATATATATGAAAGTTTAACTAATATGCAGGACGCAAGATCTCAAATTAAAGATCTTCAAAATAGGTTAGCCTCAGAATATTCTGATATAGTCAATCTTTCAAAAGAGACTTTAGATCTTATAGATGAGATTGAAATAAAACTTATATCACCGAAACAGAAAACTTTTCAGGATGTTATAAATTTTAGAAATCAGCTTGATGCGCAGCTAATGGACTTACTATCTACTGTAAATAGAAATGCTCCTCCAATAACTGATGGTCAGTTAGAGAGATTTAAAGATCTACACAGTACCTGGATAGACATTAAGCTAAGTTATGATAAAGTGCTGAGTAATATAAGTTCAATTAATAATATGCTGATAGAAAGTTCTGTCCCTTTTATTTCTAAAGGTCAGTAAGTAAATGGCTAGATTTTTTTTCTTAATATCTTTATTAATTTTCTCTTTTCCACTCCATTCGCAGAGTGTCAAGAAAGCATATAAATTCTATGATAAGGGAGACCTTATAAAGTTAAAGGAAATTCTTATAAAGATGGATGAGAAGTTAATTGATACATCAGGTAAATATTATTTATATTCCCTCCTCTACCTTAAGAATACTGATAGTAGAACTAAAATTGATACTTCTTACGCCTATATAAAAAAATCAATAAATACATACCCAACTGAACTTACAAAAGAAAGGGAAGAACTTGAGGAGCTTGGCATATTTATATCTTCTTTAGACTCTATCAAAGCTATAATCGACTCTATAGAATTTTCTTTTGTGAGTAAAATTAATTCTATTTCAGAATACAAAAGATATATGAAAGATCATAAAGACTCTAAGTTTTATGATCAATCAAAAAAAAATTGGCATTCACTAGAATTTAAAATAGTTTCAAAAATAAATAACTGGCAGGCATATGAGGAATTCATGGATAATTTTCAAGATGCTGAAGATTTTTTGTTGGCTAAGTCTTTGTATGAAGAGCTGCTATTCAAAGAAAAGACATCGGATAGAAGCATTTTCTCATTTGAGAAATTTATAGAAGATAATCCTAAAACTCCTTATAGAGACTCTCTCGAGTTATTGATATTTAATTACTATGGGCTTAGTAACAATACCAAAAGTTTAAAAAATTTTATTGCAAAATATCCCAGAAGTAAATACTCAATTCAAGCTCTTAATATTCTTTATCACTCGAGTAATAAAGACTTATCAATTTTGAAAAATATAGATGTGGATGATTCTTTTGAAGACTCATTGACTTCTATTTCTAATATTGACAAAGAAAATATTCTGGGTGTCTATGAAGAAGAGGAAGTTTATTTTATTAACGAGAAAGGGAAGAAAATTTTAAATTTTGATTATGAAATAATCTCTAATAATACATTTTGTTCTTTTGAAGACTCGGACTTTTTTATAATTGAGAAAGAAAACAACCTAAATATTGTAAACAGGGAATTCAGTAAAATATACTCTGGTCCAATTTCAAATTATATAGAAGATATTGGAAGTGGTTTAATCAAGATATTATATGATGACAGAGTTGAGATAGTTCATAAGTCTGGAAAACATATTTTTAGTGGTGAGTATAACGATGTTTATCTTGTTGATGGTAGGTATTTACTATTAGATAGAGACGATAAATATTCTTTATATACTTTCCTAGGTGAGAAAATTTTTGGATCAATTTTTTCTGATGTGTTCCAGGAGGGATCATTTATTATTTTCGAGAATGAGGAGAGAAAACTTTATGTGACTACTAGCGATAAGTTAGAAGAAGAAGTGCTAAACCTTAAAATTGACGCTAACTTCACTCATGATGATTATGAGTATTTTGAAGATGATAAAATTCTTCTTTTCTCTAATGATAGGGAAGAGCTTTTAGACTCCGATATGAATCAAATCATATCTCTAGATTCTCAAATAATTGAAAAAAATTCTTTTGGGTGGACAGCTACTACAGATTTTGGAACTAGAATAGTTAGTGATAAAATATCTATTCCGTTTAGCTCATTATATGATAAGATAGTGTATTCTGAAAAATATTTTATTGGTAAAAGAAACTCCTACTGGGAGGTTAGAGATATTCAAGAAGATTCCATAATACTTGACAATTTAGACTCAGTATCTAGCATTACTGATTCAGTGATTTGGTATCGTGATAAGATGCAAGAATCTATTTACTTCCCAAATTCAAAAGAAATAATTTTTGAAGGAAATTATAATTTTAATGTGTTGTCATCAAAATTTGGATCTTTAAAATATATTAAAATACAGACAAGAGATGAAGTATATATTGTAGATATGTTGGGAAATAAACTCCCTTCAGCAGAATATTACTACACAGTTGAGAAAGGAAATACTTTTAGTTTCTTATCTAGAAAATTTAATATTTCTCAGTCAGAAATAATGAAGATAAATAATAAAAAAAATAAGAAATTATTTGTTGGAGAAAAGCTTAAAGTTAGAGGGTATATTCCAAGTGCAGTAATATCAGATTCTCTATTTTTAATAGAGTTTAATGGAAAGAAAGGAATTTCAGATGCTGGCGGTTCAATTATATTAGAACCTGAATATGATGGAATCACAAACCTGTCTGAGAGTAATATAATTCTAATCAAAAACGAAAAATTTGGTAATTTTAATTCTTCTTCAAAAAAGTTAATTACTCCAAAATTTTCAAGTGTAATTCAACCAATCGGAGAATCTTATTTTAAAATAAGTACAGATAACTCATATGGTTTAATAGATGAGGATGGAAATCAAATTTTAAGTGGTTATGAAGATATAAAATTTTGGAATGATTCTTTATTTATTTTATCTCAAAATCAAGAATACACACTTTATAATGTTTTTAAAATGGAAAAAGTAATTGAATTTGAAAATTTTTCTTTTATAAATAATGAAACTATTGATATAATTAAAATTAAAACAAAGGAAGGATATGGAATTTATTCTTCGATTTATGGTGAAATTTTAATGCCAGTATATGATTCTATAGAAAGCTTTTATGTTGATGGAAGAAATTATTTTTTAGCAAAGAGAGAGATTTCTGAGGCGAACCTCTTAATTAATTTATTAGTAAATAAAATAGGAGAGGTGATTTTAAATCAGGCCCTTGATCTAGAGACTATCTCATTAATAGGTTGTGATTAAACATTTCATTTACTTTTAAGAAGTTAACTCCTAAATAAGATGATATTTTATTAATTTTATTAATTAAAAATTAAAACCCATGTTTAAATGAGGTCAGTTTTATTATTACTTCTTTTTTTATTTTCTTTCCTTTCTTATTCTCAAGCGCCGCAAGGATTTAGTTATCAGGCAATTGTCAGAGATGCCTCTGGAGAGGTAAGAGCAAATCAAGGTGTTCAGTTTCAATTTAGAATTCAAGATGTATCTGGTAATGTTTTATATACTGAATCTCATATTGGTATTACAAATAAATACGGATTAGTAAATGATATTATTATTGGTAAAGGGACTTCAACTGATAATTTTAGTTCAATTGATTGGGGAAACGGAAGCTATTATCTTAATATAAGAGTTGATGGTGTTGATCTGGGAACTACTCAACTTTTAAGTGTACCTTACGCTCTCTATGCCTTATCTGCTGGATCGGGTGGAGGGGGAGAAGATGGTGTAGGAATTAAGACTACCATAGATAATGGAGATGGAACATTTACTTTATTTTACACTGACGGAACTAGTTTTACTACTAGTGACTTTACTGGTAATCCTGGGTTAGATGGATCACCAGGTAAGAGCGCTTATCAGATATGGCTAGATCAAGGAAATCAAGGTGATGAAAATCAATTTCTATTATCTCTTATTGGTCCAAATGGAAGTATTGGAGAAAATGGTGTTGATGGAAAGAGTGCATATGATTTATGGATAGAACAGGGAGGAAATGGATCAGTAATAGATTTTTTATCAGATTTAATTGGTCCTAAGGGAGAAAAGGGAGAAAAGGGAGAAAAGGGAGAAAAGGGAGAAAAGGGAGAAAAGGGAGAAGATGGTAATGGAGGATTTCTTAGTGGATCAAATGACCCTCTTTTAACAGAAGGTGAGGACGGTGACTTTTATATTAATAAATCTACTACTAAAATTTTTGGGCCTAAAGAAAACGGTATCTGGCCATTGGGTATTGAATTGATTGGTCCTGCAGGTTCTAATGGGTTAGATGGATTTTCAGGTCAAGATGGTAGGACCATATTTAATGGAGATGATGATCCACTTTCAACAGAAGGGCAAGACGGAGATTTTTATATCAATACATCTTCTAGTAATATCTTTGGTCCTAAAAAAGATGGTATTTGGCCAATAGGTGTTTCTTTAATTGGTCCTCAAGGTCCTCAAGGTCCTCAAGGTCCTCAAGGTCCTCAAGGTCCTCAAGGTCCTCAAGGTCCTCAAGGTCCAGAAGGTAGTTATACTGAGGGTGAAGGGGTATCTCTTCTAAACGGAGAAATATCTATAGGACAGTCAGTTAGTGAGGTAGACGATGTAACTTTTAATAAATTAAATATTTCTTCAATTAATTTAATGGGAACAGATATTTACGCAAATCCAAATGAAATAAATATATTATCAGGTGCAACATCTGCTTCTACAATTACTTTAACTAATACAGATAGATTAATAATCAACGATGATGGTAATATGATTCAGGTTGATATAGAAAGTTTGAAAAACTATACAAACTCAAACTTCTCATTAAATGATTTAACTGATGGTAAAGCTAACGACACTGATTTTGAAAATTCTCTGTTGATTGGTGATCTTGGAACTGGAACACTAGATAACGCAGAATTTAATGTTGGTGTTGGTTACGGAGTTTTTTCTAGTTTAACAGGAGGTGATAGAAATATGGGTTTAGGCTATAACTCATTGAATAAATTAGAGGATGGAAGCGGCAATGTTGCTATAGGAGCACAGACATTGACTGGTTTAGTCTCAGGTTATAGAAATGTTGCTATTGGAAGACAAGCAGGTAGAGATATAAATGATCCCGGCATTGGTCAAACAAACTTTGTAGATGGTCTTTTAGGTGGAGCTGATCTTGTTTCAGGTAATGAAAATGTTTACATAGGTTCTTGGACTCAAGCTTCTGCTCCTGATGTCTCAAATGAGACAGTAATTGGATTTGGATCGACTGGAAAAGGTCCCAACTCTGTTACAATAGGAAATGCAAATGTTGAAGACATTTACTTATCTGAAGATGAAGGAGCAACAGTTTATACAGGATCATTGAATGTAGCTGGAAACTTATCTGGTGAAGGATCTATATCTGGTTTTAATGCTAATATACCATCAGATGTCACAGAAAATTATACATTAACTTCAAGTGATAATGGAAAAGTAGTATTAATGAATAGTGCTAGTAGCTTGACTCTCACCATACCAGCGAATGAGTTGGGGACAGGATTCAATTGTCTCATTGTTCAAAAAGGAATAGGTAATATTCAAATTCAACATGCAAGTGGTACTGACTATATTAAAAATAGAAGTTCTGAAGTTTATACTGCGGGTCAGTATGCAGTTGTATCAATTATTTGTATTGGAGGAGATTTATTTATTGTATCTGGAGATACTTCAGGTTCATAAATTAAAATGAGGTTTTTTTATTTTTTTTAAAAATCTCTTTTTCATTTTATTATAGTTTATACAATAAGAAATCTTTTTCAAAATCAAATAATTTTATCTCTTTTTTCTCTTTTAATAATAATGATATTTTATAGTTATTTGGTTTTACAAATTCTAATTTAGAATTTTCTTATATTTAATAAACAATTTACATCCTAACTCTTGAAATTATGAAAATATTTAAATCGCTTATAATACTATTTCTGACTATTTTTTATTTTGAATCTTATTCCGTAGATAATATTAAAAAAGACAAAAAAACTATTATCAATTCAATCGAATCTCAAAAAGATAGACTTATCGAGATTAGTGATAAAATCTGGGAAGCTGCCGAGCCAGCTCTTTTAGAATATAAATCTTCAAAGTACTTATCTGACTACGCTGAAGAAAATGGATTTAAAGTAACTAGGGGTGTTGCGGAAATTCCAACTGCTTTTGTTGCTGAATTTGGATCAGGAAAACCAGTAATTGGTATACTGGGAGAGTTTGATGCAAATCCTGGAATATCACAAAAAAAACAACCTACAAAGGACCCTTTGGTTAAGGGAGCTGCAGGTCACGGATGTGGTCATAATTTATATGGAACAGGAAGTTTAGGTGCAGCAATCGCAATTAAAGAAATGATAGAGTCTGGAGAAATTTCTGGAACAGTAAGATTTTATGGGACGCCTGCTGAAGAGACAATTTTTGCTAAGGTATGGATGGTAAGAGCTGGTTTATTTGATGATGTAGACGTATGTATGGACTGGCACCCATCTGATGAAGTTGAAGCTGCTACTCAGAGTAGTAAGGCGCTTGTTGACTTTAGGTTAAGATTTTTTGGAGATGCATCCCACGCATCAGGTGATCCATGGAATGGAAATAGCGCAGTAGATGCTATGGAATTATATACCACTGGTCTCAATTATTATAGGGAACACGTAAGACCTACTGCAAGAATTCACTATGATATCGAAAAAGCTGGGGACGTTGTAAACGTAGTACCTGACTTTGCTCAGATATGGACTAGGTTAAGGGAAAATGATAAAGAAAATGTTAATATTTTATATGAGAGAGCAAAGAAAATTGCTGAAGCAGCATCTATGATGGCAAATGTCGATTATGAGATGGAACTTATTTCAGGTATTTACGAGATTATACCAAATAGATTTGGTGCGGGAATTATTCAAGAAAATATCGAGTCACTTGGCGAAATTCAGTATACTGAAGATGAGATTAATTATGCAAATACAATATTAAAAGAGACAGGCAAAGAGCTTAAAGGCATAGACTCAAAAATAAGATCAATTCGTCCTACACTCCCAGCTCAGGGAGGATCAACAGACGTTGGTGATGTAAGTCAGGTAGTGCCGGTTGTAAGAATGAGAGCAACAGCTGCTGCTAAAGATGGTCCTTGGCATTCGTGGGCTGTTGTAGCATGCACAGGAATGTCAATTGGCCATAAAGGAATGATTTATGCATCAAAAGCTCTTGCTATGACAATGCTTGATCTATTCAAAAATCCAAAATTAATTGATGGGGTTAAAAAAGAATTTATAACACGAAAAGGAGATAGGGTTTATGTTCCACAGATACCTCCTGGTCCACCTAAACTTATTGATTAGTCATTCTTTATATCATACTCTTTAGGAGCAAACAAGAATCCAAATGCTTTAGCTCCACCTTTAGTGTGTACTTTGTGATGTACATAGTGAGCATTGATAATTCTTTTAAGATAAGAATTTTTAGCCTTATAGTTAATTTTAATTCTTCTGTGTACAATTATGTCATGAAATACTACATAAGCAACTCCATAAAGAAATATCCCTATGCCAAAATATTTTAGAATTCCATATGCTTCATATGAATATCCAATATAGATAAGTAGTATTGAGGGAATTGAGAATACAACCGCAAACAGATCGTTGACTTCAAGAAAGTGGTCATGTTTTTTATGATGTGACTTGTGCCAGCTCCACAAAAACCCGTGCATAATATATTTATGGGTAAACCAGGCCACACCTTCCATAAAAATAAATGTTCCGAGTACAATAAGTATATTTATTAACATATTTTAAAATTCTAAAATTTTTTCTTTAACTTCTTCCATAAGCCACATCGGTGTAGAAGTTGCCCCACAAATACCTACCTTCTCATTACTTCCAAACCAATCTTTTTTCACTTCTTCCGAGGATGATACGAAATAAGAGTTCTCATTGTTTTTCTTACATACATTGTAGAGAGCATTTCCATTAGATGATTTTGTTCCTGAGACAAAAATTATCTTATCAAAATTTGTAGAGAAGTCCTGTAGCTGAGTATCCCTATTGCTTACTTGTCTACATAGAGTGTCATTTACATTAACTTCAGTTCCAGTTCTCGTTAACTTACTTACAATATCATAGAATTTTTCTTTACTTTTCGTTGTTTGGGTATAAAGTGTTAAGGATTTAGGTAAAGAGTCTAGGTCAAGCTCATTTATATCTTGAAAAACAATAGCGTCCTTACCAGTCTGACCCATAAGTCCTTGTACTTCTGGATGACCGTGTTTACCATATATATAAATTTTTTCATCTTTGTCGTGAGACTTCTTGATTCTATTTTGAAGCTTTAGAACAACAGGACATGAAGCATCTATTAAGATTATATTATTTTTAATGGCAAGGTCATAGGTTGATGGGGGTTCTCCATGCGCCCTGATCAATACCTTCGCATCTTTCATGTTTTTCAGTTTATCATGATCGATAATCTTTAGACCCATTTTCTCAAGTCTTTTTACTTCCCTGTCATTGTGAACTATATCTCCTAAGCAATAGAGTTCACCCTCTTCTCTAAGAATATCTTCAGCCATCTCGATTGCAAATTCAACTCCGAAGCAAAACCCAGATTTGGTATCAATTGTTACATCTAGTGATAACATTGTGTAAAGTTACTGTATAAATTTTTTTACAGTGATTAAGACTTAAATTTTTCGTAAAATGTTACATTCATCAGCAATAAAAGCATGCTATAGAAAAAATCTTCTATCGGAATAGTGATAAACCTAATAAATAAATTCTCATCATTGTTGTACCAAACTACTGGGTCAGTAGAAAAGTTAAAATCAAAGTTTCCGTCAGTAAGTATTCCGTTGACTATGAGAAATGGTATCAAATGAAAGATGTATGATATAATAAAATAAGCATGGTATTCACGTCTTTTAAATGTACTGTATAATAGGAATAAACCAGAGAAAAAGAAATTCCAAAATGTATAGCTTCTGTCTAAATTGAAAAGAGAAGTTATAACGAGAACAACACCAACTACCATTAGAATATTTCTTGATAAATTTTCATACTTTTCTAGTCTAAAAAAATATTTTACACTTTCGTATATAAATACACATGAGAAAGGAATGATAATAAAGAAAAGCCATTCCTCGATTGGTAAATAAAGTAAATTAATATTTGATGTATGGACATCACTAAAACCCCAGACTCCATTTTTTGTAAATATTACATCCCAAATAATAAAAAAAGTAGCTGTAATAAATATTGATGGAAATAAATATTTGAATTTGGAGGCGTAATTAAATCTTTTATCCCATGATGCGAGTAAAGGAAAAGAGATAGTAAAAAGAAGTAATTGAAAATATAATGTCACTTATAAAGGATTAATATATGAAGATAAAAATATTATAAATTTTTTAAAGTTCGAGACTCTTATTCTCTCCGTCATTAATCTCTCAGAATCTAATAACTTTATTTTATTTAGTAGTTCTCTGTAATAATTATATGATAAATATACTCCAGATCTAGCAACTCTAGGAAGCTTTTTAATTCCTATAAGTGCATGATTAAACTCCTTTTCTATATCATCTTCTATTTCAATTTTTTCTACTTTAGAAAAAGAATTATAATCTACTCCAGGAAAATAAACTCTCCCTCTCTCCTCATAGTCACTTTTTATATCTCTTAAAAAATTTATCTTTTGAAATGCTGACCCTAAACTAATAGCATAAGGTTCAAGGCTCTTATATTTTTCTTCATTATCACAAAACACTTTTAGACACATTAAACCAACAACTTCAGCTGATCCATATATATAATCTTTATACTCTTGCTCTGAGAAACTTTCCATAGTCAAATCCATTCTCATGCTCTTAAGAAATGCTCTAATATGATTTTTTTCTATATTAAACTTATTTACTACCATCTGAAATGAATGGAGCACAGGATTAGTCGAGAATTTATTTTTGATAGATTCAAAAGTATCTATTTCAAATTGATTAAGAATTTTTTCCTTGTCAAGATCATGGAATGTATCAACAATTTCATCTGCAAATCTCACAAACCCATAGATATTGTATATGTGTTCATGAATGCTTTTATGAAGGGTATTTATTCCTAAAGAAAATGAGGTGCTATATCTTTTTGTGATTAGCTCGCTGCAGTTTGCGCTTACATCATTATAAAGTTTTACAGCTTTGTCCATAAGACTATCCCCTGCACTTGCTTAATATTTTATCTTGAAATTCTGAATCAGACTTTATAATATCATAAAAAGATTTAACGTAACTACTAACTCTCTCAAACTCCTTAGCTGATAGATTATCTTTATAGTCATTAAGTATATTAAAGATACTTTCCTCTTTAGAGATATATAGGTCTCTCATTCCAGCAAATACATTTGGATCTCTTCTGCATAAACCTCTATAAACCCTTTCTGTAACCTTCGATATTTTTAGCATAGGATTTGGTTTAGCATAAAATGCATTAACTAAACCACTATGGTCAAAGTCATAAGGTACGGCAACTAATTTTTTTCCATTAAAAAACATTTCAGTGTTATGCTGATAGGCCATTGACCAATCAGTATTACCAATCATGTATGAGAATAATGCAAAATTTATTGCAGAGGAGTCAGAGACTATCATTGGATTAACTCTTCTTTTTGGGAATTTTTTAATTTCGTTTCTTTCAGCTACTTTGTCATCGTCTTCTATTAGGAATGCAAACATGGTGTGTTCTATTTTTTTATTTCCTTTCTCTTCAATGATTTTCAAAGTTAGAGGCTGAGTCTTTAGGTGAATATCAGAGAACGCCTCGAAGAATTTGTATGCAAGCATTTCTTTATAAATCAATTCATCTTTTCCTTTTTCATTCTGACAAGGAACAACTAATTTAAGTTTTCTATTTTCTTCGAAAATTGTATTCTCTGCTTGTTTCTTTCTGATTTCTAATCTCATAGGTTTGAAGTAACATATTTTCTTTCGAAAATTACCTCTAACTCTTATTCTAACAGTAATCGAATCTTCATCAATTCCATTCCCAGAGAATACCATCTTAGATTTTATGAAAGTAGAATCGTTCGTATCCTTATAAAGTTCTTTAAAAGAAAAAGATAGTTGTGCTTTTAAATCTAAATTATCATTAAACAGTTTTGTATCATCATTTTGAGCATATATTTTTATATTAAAAAAATATATAAGACAGATTAATAGAATATTTTTAGTTTGTTTATTAAATTTCATAATTATGAGGTTAAAAAAATATACAAGTGCATTAAATTTTAGAACTCTAATTTCTGTAATTATTTCTTTGATTGCAACATGGATAGCATATAAGTATCAACTTACCTATAATTTAGATTTAACAATTATTTCTGTAGCAGTTGTTTTTCCTATTGTTTTTACCTTAGGAAGTGCTTTTCAGAGAAGAGAAAAAGCTCTTGAGCATTTAGGTAGAGCGAAAGGTGCTCTCGCATCTATAAAATATTGTTTTTCTGTATCAAAAAAAGTTACTGATGCTGATAAGGAAAAGGTTTATAAAGAAGTGATAAATGTAAAAACACAATTAATTAGGTTTTTGTATTCTGACTCTAATGATAAAACTGAGTTAAATGATTCTATAACTAAAATTCAAGATTTTATTAAATCTAATAGAGATTCATTAGGTGGGAGTTTGTCACTAAGGGTTTATAGATTGATGAGAGATGTTATTATGGGTATAGAAAATTCAATATCTATCAAAGTTCACAGAACACCTCAAAGTATAAGGGCTTACTGTGAGCTTTTTATATATATTTTTCCTTTTTATTATGCACCGACATTAATCTATAATATCGGAAATGCTTCAATGGGTTTTGAGATAGGGTCAACATTTGGAGGGTCAGAGGTATTTGATACTACTTTTATAGTCTACGCACTGAATATTATTATTTCATTTATCCTTATTTCATTATTTAATGTTCAGGAGCAAATAGAAAACCCTTTTGATGGTGATGGAATGGATGATATCAAGTTAGAAAATTACGAACTTGATTATTGAGTTTATTTATTAATTCTTTTTAAAACTTCACTTGCTACAACATTTCCTGAAATTAATGAAGGCGGAACTCCAGGTCCTGGAACAGTCAACTGTCCACAAAAAAATAAATTTTTTAATTTTTTGTTTCTTAGTGAAGGTTTCAAGATAGCAGTCTGGAATAAAGTATTAGCAAGACCATATGCATTACCTTTAAATGAATGATAGTCTTTCTTGAAGTCTTTAATTGCATAGCTTTTCTTGTATACTATGTGGTCTTTAATCTTTTGTTTGGTAAGTTTTTCCAGTCTAGAGATAATTAGATCAAAGTATCTTTCTCTTATTATTTTATTATCCTCAAGATCTGGGGCCGTTGGCATTAGTAAAAACATATTTTCGTGTCCTTTTGGAGCAACTGTATCATCAGATTTTGATGTAAATGAAGCATAGAACAAAGGTTCTGAGGGCCACCTAGGTGTAGAGTAAATTTCTTCTGCATGCTTTTCAAAATCTTTGTCAAAAAAGAGACAGTGATGTAAAACGTTTTTTAGTTTTTTGTCTAAGCCGATATAAAAAAGTAATGATGAAGGAGCTAATACTCTTTTATCCCAATATGACTCACTATAATTTCTGAACTTTTCATCTAAAATATTTTGATCAAAGTGATGATAATCACCAGAGCATATTACATAATCAGCATCATATGTCTTCTTGGTTGTTATTACATGAGAGACCTCTCCATTTAAGTAGGATAATTTTTTTACTTCTTCATTAGTATAAAATTTTACTCCTTTTTCTTCAGCAAGATTTACCATTGCCTCTACAATTTTATGCATACCTCCTTCAG
>Ga0255759_10000493_pt1 | contig 35845 bp, 52 predicted proteins | sample 101ome_20_FD_179959 | JGI IMG/M metagenome (GOLD analysis project Ga0255759, IMG submission 179959) | Coastal salt marsh microbial communities from the Groves Creek Marsh, Skidaway Island, Georgia - 101404AT metaG (version 2) | ecosystem: Environmental > Aquatic > Marine > Intertidal zone >... | reverse complement strand
GAGCGTCGTTCATATGACCAAGGACGATATCAAGTACGATAACTTGAAGAAGCGTAACAAGGAGTGGATCGTTGAAGTCACAGCTAAATTAGAACGTGTTAATCAGGTTCTAAAGAAGCGTGAGTTGGTGAGTGTGTGATGTCTCTGGGCGGGGGGATGCCAAGTGTGTTCCCCCGTCCTTTGGCTTACTAAGAAAACAATATGAAAATAAATACAGAACCAAAACTTGATTTCGATGATGTGTTGTTAGTTCCGCAAAGAACAAAAACGGCATCACGGTCAGCAATTGATCTAGAACGCAAGTTTACATTTTATCATTCTATAGAAGAGTGGCATGGCGTTCCAATCATGGCAGCAAACATGGATACCACTGGTACGTTTGCGATGTCAAGATCTTTAATGCGACACAAGATGCCGACATGTCTACATAAACATTATGAAAACGCTAATTATTTAGCACACTTACTAGAACCAAAATATCAGTGGTTTAGCGTTGGCATTAAAGGTCATGATCTAGACAGGCTAAAATCTTTTTCAGATATCACTGGCAAGTTCCCAAATATCTGTATAGATGTAGCTAATGGATATACAGATGACTTTGTTAATTTCTGTTCTAAGGTAAGAAATGAATTTGGTAAACAACCAATTATTATGGCTGGCAATGTATGCACCCCAGAGATGGTGCAAGAATTAATTTTGCACGGTGGAGTAGATATTGTTAAAGTTGGTATTGGTCCCGGTTCTGCTTGTACTACAAGATTAAAAACTGGATGTGGATATCCCCAACTATCTGCTATAATGGAGTGTTCACACGCTGCTCACGGGCTTAGAAACGGCAAGGGCAGACTTGGGTTAATCTGTGCTGACGGGGGTTGTAGAAAGCCAGCAGACGTTTGCAAGGCGTTTGCGGCTGGTGCAGACTTTGTTATGCTGGGAGGTATACTGGCGGGTACAGATGAATGTGAGGGCGAATGGACATACGAATACAAGTGTTCAGTTCAAGACAAGAATGGAAGAGATTGGTGGCAACCTCATAATCCCGGCTATCCAACAGAAACAAGAAAAGTAGAATTAAAGTTTTATGGAATGTCGTCACACGCTGCACAATCTAAGTATGGTGGAATTAAAGACTACCGTGCCAGTGAAGGCAGAGTTTTAACTATTCCATACAAGGGTTATGCAGAAGGTGTTGTTTTAGATATCTTGGGTGGCTTACGAAGTTCGTGTGCGTATATTGGCTCAACATGTCTAAAAGATATGTCTAAATGTGCAGAATTTAACGTAGTAAATAGAACTCATTTTGATCAAAGTGTTGAATGACATTACCAGCTATAATTATATCTACTATGTGTTACTTGTGGACATGTGGATGTTGCTTTATTGGCAAAGATTATCCACACGCATTAATGTGGTTTGCTTACGCTCTAGCTAATCTAGGATTATTGTGGTATGAAATCAACAAAATGGGATAAGCGTTTCCTTGAATTAGCCAAACTATGCGGATCGTGGTCGAAAGACCCGTCAACTCAAGTGGGTGCTGTGATAGTAGATGGTAATAATAGAATTGTATCTATTGGTTTTAACGGTTTTCCACAAGGCGTTGAAGATTCTGAAGAAAGACTAGTTGACAGAGAGAGAAAATATGATATAATAGTACACGCAGAGGCGAATGCTCTGATGTTTGCAAACAAATCTGTAGAAGGATGTACTTTATACACTTGGCCGTTTCAACCTTGCTCTAGATGTGCTGGTTTAATTATACAGTCTGGTATAACTAGAGTGGTTTCGGTAGTACATAGCGATGATCGTTGGAAAAAAAATTTCGAAATTTCTTGCCAATTACTCAAAGAAGCTGGTATAACATTAAAGGAATACGAGAGTGAAGAGTAGGCAGGAACAAATAGAAGATCTGGTTCAGGAATGTTATCTTGTACACCAAGAGTCTATAATAGTTCAGTTGATAGTTAAGCTAGAAGAAGAATACAGAGAGATAGCAACATTATCAACAATGGGAGAGTATAAAAAAGATTGGACGCATCAGCAGGTTTTAGATTTTATAACTTTTGAAACATAGGAGATATCTATGCCGACAGTAGAAGAAATGGCTCAAGCACACCTTGGTAATGTACAAAAAGCTATAGGTGAATTAGAAGCACAAAAAAGACAAATTGAAGAAGAAATCAATAAGCTTTCAGCTTATTTAAATGAAGGTTCGTTGGTGTTGACTAATAGTGAAGTGAAAAGCGAAAACAATTAAAGGAGAGTCTTATGAATTCTACACAGTTTTTTGACAAGTTAGATAATATTGCATGTTCGTATAAGTGGACGGTCAGCAATAATAGAGTAAATGCCACAATTCAAAGTGGACCAAATGTTGGCACTACTTTGAATCCAATTACTGCATTGGCTCATAAGTCTGGATTTGGTATTTTTGAAAACACAAGAGATGGTGCTGAATGTGCCGCTAGCTTGCTTGGAATCCCAAGAGATCTTGCTAGACAATTATACAGTGCTACTATTGGCAATAAAAATAGAGGAAGTGTTCAAGTTTTTCGTGGTAGAATTCGTTCAGCTTTGGAGGTTTAAATGAATATTAATACTTGGCTAGGTTGTGGCCGTCTAACTAAGGATGCAGACTTTTCTGTGACGCAGAAGGGTACATCTATGTCAAAGTTTCGCATGGCGGTAAATGACCGCAGAAACGATGAAACTCTTTATCTTAATGTCTTATGCTTTGGTAAAATGGCTGAAGCGCTCAAAGATCACCTAACAAGAGGAAGACTTGTAGGTGTTCAGGGTAAGATTAAGATTGATGATTATCAGGACAAGGAAGGCAATCAAAGAAATTCTGTTTGCGTTATGGCAGATGAAATTTCACTTGGTCCAAATGGGGCAACCACAAAGTCTGAAGCGTCTTGAAGGTTTGTTGGATGAAGAAAGGACGAATAGCCCGATAGGAAACTGTCGGGCTATTTTTTTAAGAAATGGCACTTGACTTGCCGATAGAAAGTGGTATACTCTTAGGTAAAGGAGAACCACAATGGGACATGAGCATTCTTTAGTAGATGAATTTTTAGCAATTGGCTTCGTCTGTATTTTTTTATACCATCTAAATCAAGCTATGCAAAAAGCATCTGGCATCGATTGGGATAATATTGAATTATTTAGGATAACAGACATTTACGCAAAAGATTGTGAATTAAAAACAAATCAAAGCACTGTCGATAACAGTCGTACAGAAACCAAAAAACGCCAGACACAGAACAAAAAGAAAAAAACACAGAAAAAGAAAAAGCAAAAAAAGCCAGAAGAAAGAAATAGCAATGGCTATACAGCTTTACAGCAAGATTGTTTTGATGCTCTATCAGCGCTGGGGTTTAAATACAAGAAAGAAAAACAGTTCATTTTGAATAAAACTTTTAATGAACATAAGCCCGCAACTGTTGAAGAGTTCATAAGCTTGGTGTTTAAATGAAAATACAGAAACAGTCTATAGTCATAGCTAATTCTATGTTAGAAAAAGCAAAGAGAAGTAGGATTTCAAAAAATAAATTTTTTCACTTCGCTTTTGCTTTCAAGAAAAGTAAGCTTATAGCTATAGGTCAAAATAATCCAGAAAAAACTAATGCAAGAGCTTTCAGAATAGCAAAACATTTTGGAATTAAATTGCATTATCCATATCTTCACGCAGAAACTGATTTAATATCTAAGCTTATAACTGGATCACACGCAGATGATTCCATATCTCTTGTCATAATAAGACTTAATAAAAATGGGCAGCTAAGAAACAGCAAGCCATGCAAAAGATGTAGTCATATATTAAATGCTTTGAATTTTAATAAGGTTTACTGGAGTACTGATTATGGTTTCAGGAAATTTAAGTAACATGAGAACGTATCTTATCGGCGCTATGGATAGAGTGCCAGATGGCGGCGCTGGATGGAGAGACTTTATCACTCCAAAATTAAAAGAAATGAATATTAAAGTTCTTGATCCATGCAAAAAGCCAATAGAGAGCGCCAAGGAAGACGTTAACACTAGGCAGCAAATCGAACACTATAAAGAAACTGGCCAATTTGAAAAAATTAGAAATAAATTTGGACATATCAGAAATGCTGATTTAAGATGCGTAGATGTTTCAGACTTTGTGATTGCACAAATTGACATGAATGTACATATGTGCGGATCTTATGAAGAAATTGTTACAGCTAATAGGCAAAAAAAACCGATACTAGTATGGTGCAAACAAGGAAAGCACCAAGCACCGAACTGGTTGTTTTTTATGATACCGCACGAACAAATATTCAGCAGCATGGAAGAATTGTTGTCTTACTTAGAAAGCATAAACAGAAGACAAAACATAAAAGATCTAAAAAGATGGTTTTTTATAGGAGAATGAAATGAAATTAGAAAATATAACGCTTATAGCAATAGCTGGAAGACCCCAAGATATAGAGCAGAACAAAAAAGTTCTTAGACATTGCACAAGTCTTATAGATTTTGAAAAAGTTATTCTATTATCATGCGAAGACGACAAAGAATTTGAAACGAAAAACATTGGTCTCCTAGATACCGCTATGCATTCACGCTTCTGTGTAGAAAGTTTAACAGACTTTGTATCAACTGACTATTGCCTAGTAGTTCAACCTGACGGCTTTGTTATCAATACAAGTATGTGGTCTGAGGATTTTTTAAACTATGATTACATAGGCGCTCCTTGGCCCAGTTATGGATTTGCTGTTGGTAATGGTGGATTTTCATTGAGAAGTAAAAAATTTCTAGAAACATCCTCTAAGATTAAATATTTTAGCGATGCCCATTTAAGGGCTGGTCTAACTCCTTTTCATTTTATACATGGACACGTTGTGCCAGAAGACTGGTTTTTATGTGTCAATAAACGACAAGAATTAGAAGAAAATGGAATAGCATTTCCAACTGCCGAATTAGCATACAAGTTTTCTATAGAGTATAGCCACCCAAAATTTACGCCGATGTTTAATTCAGAAGATATAAACTCTTATAATTCTTTTGGTTTTCACGGTAACTTTAACAGAGCGGCAATGGAGTTAATCAAATGAACGCAATAAACATAATATCACCAATTAATAAGCTAGGATATGGAATATCAGGTCTAAACATAGTAAAAACTTTATCAAGTTTGTATGACGTTTCTTTATTCCCCATCGGGCCTATAGATCTTGATAGTCAAGAGGACGCCGACATAATTAAACAATGTATAATGAATTCTTATATGCCAGATTTTTCAGCACCATGCATAAGAATATGGCATCAGCACGATATGGCGCAATTTGTAGGAAAAGGTCCAAGAATAGGATTTCCATTCTTTGAATTAGATGTTTTCACCGAACACGAAAAACATCATCTAAACAGTTTAGACTTTATATTTGTTTCTTCAGGTTGGGCAAAAAGTATATGCGAAAAAGAGTTAAAATTGAATCCAGAAAATATTCTCGTTGTGCCACTTGGAGTAAATACTGATATATTTCAAAAATCAGAATCAAGTAAAAATAAAAATACAGTGTTCTTTAATTGTGGAAAATGGGAGGTTAGAAAAGGACACGACGTTATACCGCAAATGTTTAATAAAGCGTTTACACCAGAAGATGATGTTGAATTATGGATGATGTGTGAAAATCCATTCCTTACAGAGAATGAACAGTTAAAGTGGCAAGACGTTTATAAACAAACAAAACTGGGCGATAAAATAAAGTTTATACCAAGGGTGAATACATCTCAAGAAGTGTATAATATTATGAGTCAAATAGATTGTGGCATCTTTCCCTCAAGGGCAGAAGGGTGGAACCTAGAGCTGCTAGAAGTACTTGCTTGTGGGAAGAAGGTTATTACTACTAATAATTCTGCACATACAGAGTACTGCAATAAAGATAATTCTATTTTAATAGATACTCCAGAACTAGAAATTGCTGTTGATGGTAAATTTTTTAAAGGATTTGGTCAATGGAGTTCGATAACACAAAAGAACATAGATCAGTTCTCAGAAGCAATGAAAACTATTCACTTGAAAAAACAGTCTGGAAACCTTACAATTAACGAACAGGGAGTCAGAACGGCTCAAAGCTTCAACTGGAATAACACTAGCAGAAAGATTCAAACACATGTTCAATTTATTCAAAAGAAAGAACAAGCAAGCTGATGAAAACACAAGTATTTCTGCGCAAATAACATTAACAATCAGCGATATGCATGAAATACAACCAACATTAAACGTATATATCAAAGATTATAGTGATGATAGTATATTGTCTTTATGCTCATTAGTTCAGCTTTTTGGGGCAAAAGATTCAAAGAGCGAGGCGTTAGACATAATAAAAACTTTTTTTCAGAGAGATGGTGAAGGCGAAGCTTTTGAAAAAGTAACTAACATCATTACGTTTATTGATAACTCTGGCCAAAAAGTTGGAGAAATACAATCCCCGTGCATTAAACCTTCGGATCTAATGAAATATGAGTCAAAAATTTAAGAAGAAAATAGGCTGGCAAAAGTACGAAACGTTACTAGAAGAACAGTTGTCGTCTAACTTCTTGTTAAATCTATTAAGCAAACACAAGCTACACGTTGAGGATGTAGAAGAATACGACAGCGATATTGTTGATGATAAAGACGAAGAAGATTCTTCTTCAGAAGCATTCATGATACCGATAACTAGCAAATTAATAGAAGAAGCCAACATTATACAAAATTTTGATTGCTGGATTGGTCATACAAATTTTGACATAACTCAAGATATTAAAGATAGCCTTGATACCATACAAGGCGTAGAGCTTATGAATATAATGAGTAGATATAGATTTTTTATAGGAATTGGAAGGATGTTTGAGTTTAAAAATGTTCGTAGATTGATAGAAAACACTTTGATAAAGGAGAATTTTGAAAATGAAAACCATGAACATAAATCAGAGAATTGAAAAAGCTTTAAAAGACCAAGACGTTGTTAAAATAATGAACAAGGCGTGTCAAAGCTTTTCGAGGCAATTGGACCAAGACACAATCTACACATGTAAAATAAACGCGCTGTGGAAGTCTTTGGTTAACTACAACCCGTCAAAAAACACAAAGTTTACCACATATTTGTACAAGGGTGTTTTGATTGAGTGCTTGAAATCTATCAAGTTTGAAAACAAGGGTAAATTCGTCAAAAAAATATTACATGAAAATATACCTTCAAAATCTAATGACAACATTCTAATAGAATTGGTAGACATACTAGACAGCGACGAGGATAAGCAGCTACTTATAGATAAATATATGAACAAAACTATTCAGGAAATGTCAGAAAGTAGATCTTATAGCCGTGAAACAGTCAGAAAAAAGCTAAAAAAAATCTACCACAAAATCAAAAAAGAATCTGAATAGTGTATATTATGCTAGGAGAGGATTATTAAAGGACAAGGAAATGATTTAGTTCCAAAAAATGGAGATTATTATGGCTACGGTTCAAGTTCAAGTTTTAGATGGAGCATCAACTTCAGCAACCACTGAAAATAATGGTGGAACAGTTGTAAATGGTGGGAATATTCCAGCTGGAAGTCCAATGACTAACAATAGAAGCTTAGTAGATGTTGCTGACGGCGGTGACGAATACGGCTCAGTAGTAGTAAAAAGAAATTTCCCCTCTAGTAAAGATTTTCGCGGCGCAATCGAAGCCAAAGGTCTAAACAATGGCACTTTTGCTTTTTATCCTAACGCCCAAGAAGGAGAAAGAAATTTCTTGATTCGCGGAGTTGGTACGGCTGACGGAAACAATAAAATTAATAATTCTGCAAGTTCTGTAGTGGCCATGCCAGCCTCAGAGGTTGGATTGAGAAGTGTAAGCCCAATTCACCTGACCGTTTCAAGCGTACAGCTTGGTGAAGATGACGCTTCCTTTGATGTTCTAGCCAGACCTTCAACAGCAATGGTTCCGGGTAGAACAAAGGGTACAGATGCTGGTGCTGCATCAACATTTGTGAATCCTGAAGATGGCACTCCAGCAGTTGCTACGGAAATTCTTCCAAGCAGAGCAGTTCCGGGCGAACTAACCTATCATTTTGGTGGATTGGCAGCGCCAACAACTGACGAGTACAAAGCAAGAGATAGCTACGAAGCATAATTAATTATATATTCTAGCTTACGGAAAGCACTCCTAGTGGGTGCTTTCCACTCTTTCTTTCTACTTGGAGATTCTCACTGTGACCGAAATCAATCCAGAAATAATAGCAATTATCGTTGGATCAATTGGTAGTGTAATTGGATTCTTTACTTTTCTCTGGAAGAGGTTTGTCAAACCGCTTGTAAAACTCGTTAAAAATCACGATGTTTTTATCAAGTCTGTGGATGATCTACGCCTTTTAATAGAAAAAGAATTACAAACAAATGGTGGAAATAGTATAAAAGATGCTATTATAGACATGAGAGCCACCTGTAGCAGAATAGAAGGAAGACAAAAAGTAATTATACAACGAACAAAAGCCGCTTTACATTACAGTAACGTTGCTTTGTTTGAGACAGACGCAGAAGGTAGATTGGTCTGGTGTAACGCAATGATGCAAGATTACACCAAAGACATAGTAAGTAGTATAGAGGGTTTTGACTGGATTAATCTTTTCGCAGAAGAAGAAAGAGAAGAAGTGCAAGCAGAATTCTTTTCTTGCTTAAAAATGAATAGAAGGTTTAACAAAACCACAAGACTTCAAAACAATACAACGGTTAGGCTTATTGGCTACCCGTATAGGATTTCCGATAGTGAGCATGGCGGCTTTTTAATCAGTTTACAAGAAGAGGTATAACAATGGCTGATACAGACAATAATTCACCGGCTTTTAGTTTGAATGTTACAGACGTTCTTGAAATCAGTAAAAACACCGCACTTGTTGCTTTGGCTGCTGGTTTAACATATTTAGGCGAAAATTTAGCAGACCTAGATTTAGGTAATCTGGGCGTTATGTTTGTTCCAATCGCGGCAGTTGTTATTAATACTATCGTAAAGTGGGCCAAAAATAACGTACCGGAGTAAAAAAATGTTTAATAAACCTAGAGATCTACTTAATGCTTACAAGGATGGTTTTGTAGGCTCATGGTGTGACCCCGAAGACACGGACAAACTTCTTGGTGAGCTGCCGCACCCCTTGTTTGGTGTGGCAGCTTCTGATTTATACAGCAGCGGAAAAGGTAAAACGGCATTACTCTATAAGTCTGTCCAGAAATATGATCCCACGTTTGGCGGTCACGAACGACAGGTTACGGGGGATTGTGTCAGTCACTCTACACGCAACGCCGTAGACGTTACCAGAAGCCATGAAATTATTGGTGGGGATAGAGAAGATTTTGTTGCCAGAGGTGCTACAGAAGCTATTTATGGATCTAGAGGTCATGGCGGTCAAGGTATGTCATGCTCTGTTGCTGCTAGATTCGTCCACCAAAATGGCGGAATTTTAGTAAGAAAAGATTATGGTTTTGTAGATTTATCTAAATATGACGGAATGCTTGGCGCTGGTTGGGGAAGAAGAGGAGTGCCTTCTGAAGTTGTAAAAGAGGGTAAAAGGCATCAAGTTAAAACCATTAGTATGATTAAGTCTGTAGAAGAAGCTAGAGATGCCATTGCCAATGGGTATGCTTTAAGTGTCTGTAGTAATTATGGATTTTCATCACGCAGGGATAAACATGGTATAGCCCGTAAATCTGGATCATGGAATCACGCAATGGCATGGACGGCGATGGACGATTCCCACGAAGTATATAACGAAACTTTATTCTTAATACAAAATAGCTGGGGAGTATTTAATGGTGGCCCAAAGCGTTTTGGACAGCCAGAAGGGTCTTTCTGGATTAGGGAAAGAGATGCCGCCGGTATGTTAAACCAAAATGGAGCGTGGGCATTTAGCGATGTTGACGGCTTTCCTCCACGAAAAGTAAAATGGACTATAGACGAGGTATTTTAATGTCTTCACAATATAAGCATATTCAGCTTAGGCGCGGCAAACAATCTGCATTCCATCAGTCCAACCCAGTATTAAAAGAAGGTGAACCGGCTTTTGCTGTAGATGTTGGTCAGCTAAAAATAGGAGACGGGAAAAAACCTTGGAGTGAATTGCCTTCATTTCATAACAATGTTTTAAAATCAGTATCTGTAGACATTCCAGCAATACAAGCAAATACTTCGGAAACGGTAGCAATTACTGTTGCAGATATAGATGCTAGAAATACCTATGCCGTACTTGTCGTGCCAGACTCTATTTTACCAGACTATGTTACTATCAGATATGCTTATGTATCAAACGATAATGAAGTTTCTGTAGTTCTAACTAATGTTGATAACTCAGCAATTGACGGGAATGAAATAAACAATTATTCTCCAGCAACAAGTGATGTAAAGCTAAGCGTTGTAATATATTTTGTAAACATTTTCTCAGAAACAGTTATTACAACAACAACCCCAGATCCCGTTGTTGATGATGTTCTTTCTTACGGATATAACGAGTTTGGTCAATTGTCCTTATCAGATAATTTAGATAAACTACAGCCAACTCTAGTATTTGATAATGGAAAAAAGTGGTCAACCTTTGAGCTTGGAAATTATCATACTCTAGCCTTAGATTATGATAAAATTTTACATTCTTGCGGTTACAATTATTACGGGCAGTTAGGAATAGAATCTAATGGTGTTGGAACAAACATAAAAGATCTATCAGAAATACAAAACACATACTTTAAAAACGGTGAAGTTTTTAGTTCTGGTTATCCGATTAAGCAAACTTGGTCAAGAATATCGGCTGGATCACATCACTCTTTAGCAATAGATAGTAGCGGCAATTTATTTTCGTGTGGTGATGGATCTTATGGGGCTTTAGGTCTTGAAGATACAAACGCTAGAGATGCTTTTACAATTATTGGAAAAGACGTTTACTTTGTAGATCTAAATAGACTAACAGAGAACGGAATTAACTCTGTAGATAACAGGTTCACATTAAATGATATTAATATCAACGCTAATTTTATAGCCAATAACGGAAAATACATTGTTAGCGGTATATCTCCTAGTAACGCAATTTCTTTAGTTCATAATTCCACCGCTGACATTATTGCATATTCTGGCGGCGTATTAGAACAAACTATAAATAACCAAAGATACTATTCAGACTACCTTCTTATCGATGTTTCTGGAGATTATAACAAGGCAAGCTTAACATCTTTAAATGGTTCTTATTTAAATAACGGACAAGATATTCTTTATTACAAAAGCTTAAACGGTGGCTGGCAAGAAGTGTCTGCTGGTAATCACCACTCTTTAGGTATAAAAAATAATGAGTTATACACTTGGGGCAATAATAGCTTTGGGCAACTTGGCGACGGCGATCACAGAGATGTTCACGTTCCACAAAAAATTACAGATAAAAATGACTGGGTTCAAGTAAAAGCAGGCAACAGTCACTCGTTGGCTCTTGATAGTAATGGAGATATATACGCTTTTGGGAATAATCAATATGGACAGCTTGGTATTGGCAGTGTCAACCACGCTGATATTCCAACAAAAATAAACTTTGATTTTTCACAAATACAAGACGTTAATTTTACATATCTTCCTTCAGGTTCATACGTAGACGTACAAGAATACAATCATAAACAGGTGTACGTTTTAGACTACACTCAGGGTAAGCAATATAATCCTCTGGAGCGCTTTGTGCTATCTAGCGGACAGTACATAATTTACAATGTCCCACAATCAGATCCAATCGCTATTTTAAACAGAGGAAAAACAAATACTATTAAATACAATGGAGATATCAACGGTGGATGCTTGAATTTAGTTAACACAACTGCCGATGGAACTTATAATTTCTATTATGGAAACGTCTATATTGACGTTCTAGGAAATTTTGACAAGGTTAGTATATATTCATACAATCATGGATACATGGGAGGAAAAAATCTTCTATTTTACGAAAAACCAAATTATGTTATTGAAGATATATCAGCTGGAGCAAACCATAGCTTAATTAAAACGGATACAGATCAAGTTTTGAGTTTTGGTAGAAACCATAAAGGTCAGCTTGGTACTGGTGACAATTTGGACAGATCAGTTCCGTTTAGACTTAGTGAAAGTAATATTGAAAAAATATCTACTGGTGCAAACCATTCTCAACTTGTTGATAATCAACATTACATATGGTCGTTTGGAGACAACGACCGTGGACAATTAGGATTAGGAGATAGAGTTCCTAGAAATCTTCCTTCACAAATGCAGTCTCCAATACGATGGCAAAACACGTTCAATGGTGGAGATCATTCTTACTCAACAGTATTAAGTTATTTTCCCAATGTTCCCACAAACTTAAATGTTGAAAATGCAAACACCAGTAATATTGTTGGTAATCGACAATTACTAGTATCATGGAGTCATGAAACAGCTCTACAGGAAGCAGTTACTCATTACGTCATTGAATACTCTATTGATAACGGAGTAACTTGGTCCGTTTACAGTAACAATGCTTTGTCAAACAATTTTAATAATCAGCAACCACAAGTATCAAATCTTTCATTCATCTTAGACGGGCTGAATAATTCAGAAAGTTATTTAGTGAGAATAGCTGGGGTCAATCGTGTTGGCAAGGGACAGTACACATCAACTTCTCAGCCTATTTCGCCAGAAGAAGCTACGGACGGATTATTTGATAGCGTGATTCTTTATTCACACTTCGACAATAGTTTAGATGATTTATCGAATAACAGTTATCCTTATGACACAAGTTTCTTGACTAATATCGACAGTGAAGGAACAAGATATCTAGACGGAGCATTCTCAGAATGCTTAAGATTATATCGTTACGACTCAATGAGATATGATACTAGTTTCAATCTCGATGGAGAGTATACAATTGAATTTTTCTTTAATCCAAGAAATAGATCTGAAGACATCAATGCTAATCCTTCTGGAAACCCAATCATTACGCTAAATGACAGCAACAGTAATCAATATCTTAATATTATGTATTACGGTAACGATACAACTGGATATGATCTTAAGATATTTAAAACTGACGGAACAAATTTAATAAATATTCAAGATTACAACTTCAATGGTTTTGACCACATAGCACTAACAAGAACAAGCGGAATTCCAGACAATCCATCGAGCGTGGAATTGCTACAACTTTACATAGATGGAAACGTTGTCGCAAGCGGAAGAGATAGTTCTAGTTATGTAATAGATTCTGTGCTATTAGGATCTGGCCAATATTTCCACGACTTTGAAATTGACGAATTACGGCTCTCAAGCGGAATAAGGTATGACAATAATTTCACACCAACAACCAAACCTTTCGGTATAGGATTATCATAATGGCAGAAAACAAAAACACAACAACAATACAGTTCAAAAGAGGAACTGCCGCCGAGTTGGCTAGTTATGTTCCGAGTTCTGGAGAGCCAGTTTTCGCTACAGACTTAAAACTTTTAAAAGTCGGTGACGGACAACAATCTTTTGAGGATATCTCATCACCACCCAGCGAAGCCTCTGTTTATTACGTTCACAACAATACCGGAAATACAATTTATAAAGGTCAAGCAACATACACTAACGGTGTAACCGCTGGTGGAAAAATTATTACTATTGATAGATATATAGCTGATGGTACAATCGAATCAATAAGATTTTTAGGTTTAGCAAAAGAAGATATTGCTCACGGTAGCGATGGAGAAATTGTACACTTCGGACATGTTACACATGTGAACACCACTTCTAATGGGGTAAACATTAACGCAACTGGATCTGATTTTCAGCAGGGAGATATTTTATACGCAAGCCCAACGGTTGCAGGCACTCTTACTACCACAAAACCAACACAGGGAGCAATTTCTGTAGCTTTTGTTTTAGATGCTGGTACTAATGGAGAATTATTTGTAAGACCCTCCATAGAAGAAGACGATTATTCCGTTGACGAAGTTACAGTTAGTTCTACCCCGCTGAGTAACTGGAATGTAGGTGGATCTTCTGCTAATTTTGTTAAAGTTACCCCAACGACAGGAACTAATATAACTGGTATAGATAAAAACTACAAACACAAAAGATTCACTATTTTAAATGACTCGTCAAGCTATAATATTACTTTAACTCCTCAAGCTGTTGGAAGTTCGGCTGGAAATAAACTTAGATTTTCTGAAGGGGTTGGAAGTATACTTTACCCAAAAGAAAAAGCAGACTTCATATATGACAACATAGACGAAGAATGGCTTGTGGTTAAACACGGAATTAGCTCTAATACTAAGCCAATAACTAATGCTTATGGGTCAGCAGTTGTGAGTGGTGTATATAATGCTGTAATTGTAAGTAGCGGTACATATAATCACTTACAACAAAACAACATAACAGATCCAAACACAATATATTTCGTTCCATAAGAGGTAAACAATGCCACCAATTTACCTTGGAGATAAAGCTGTAACAGTATATAAAGGTGATACAGTAGCTAGCAATGTTTCCATAGGAACAGTAATCGTACAAGCGTACACATAGTCAAAAACATAAGGGGTTTAACATGCCAGATTATAGCAAAACGAGAATCCAATTTAGAAAAGGAACTGCTGCCGAATGGGGCGCTGCCGCACCCGTAGTATTGGCTAGTGGAGAACCGGGATTTGTAACAGACACCAACACGCTTAAAATCGGTGATGGATCTACTGTTTTTTCTTCACTAAGCGCAATTACTGGTGGTGGTGGTGGTGGATCTGAAGTAAATGATTTAACATCGATTGTAACATGGACCAATGTGCCAGATGCTAACATTACCGAAAGTTCGGTTGTTCAACATTCTGGAGCTTTACAAGTCACCGAATCGCAAGTAGTAGACTTGGGGGCATATATCACAACAGAAACAGACCCTGTTTTTACCGCACATACTGTTAGTAGCATTACGGATGGGACCGGCTTGTTACAAAATGATGGAGCGGGCAATTGGAGTTACGATAACTCGACATATTTAACCTCAGTGACAAACATAGATACAACTAATTTTAATGCAACAGCAATCGTTACAGAGACTGAAGGTATTAGTAGCAACGATAATGATACTACTCTACCTACATCGGCGGCTGTAAAAGATTATGTAGATAATAACGCTGGCACTACCTATACGGCTGGCGATGGATTGACTCTTACCGGCACAGAATTTAGTGCAGATTTATTAAGCGACACTTCTGCCGTTGCTAATTCTGTTCAAATTACAAATATTGTAGCTATTAGTCAGGCTAATTATAATAGTTTGGGTAGTTACGACGCTAATACTCTATATTACATAACATAGGTTTAACATGAAATTTGGATCTACAGATATTTCACAACACTATGTTGGTTCATCGCTCGTTCCACGTATTTATAACTGTGAAGATACTAATTATGTACGAAGCGAAACTGCCTTTGATGCAGATGTTTTAATTGTTGGTGGTGGTGGCGGTGGTGGTACGGCTCTTGGAGGGGGAGGTGGTGGTGCTGGTGGATATAGAGAGTTCACAAAGAAGTACTATACTGGAACAAGTTACACTGTAACTGTTGGTGCTGGTGGATCAGCTAATTCTGTGGGGAGCGATTCTTCAATAGAAAGAATTGGTTCAGGTGGTGGTGCTGGTGGTGTAACAACTGGTGGCAATGGCGGTTCTGGCGGTGGAGGAAATGGCTTTCTGTCTAATGCTGGTGGATCGTCCACATCGCCAAGATGCAACGGTTCTGCACAAGGTAATGATGGAAGCGGAGGGAACGGCGTATTTGCCCAAGGTGGTGGAGGAGGTGGAGCTAATGCAGCTGGTTCTGGCGCTGGTAATGGAGGTAACGGAACAGCGAGTTCAATCACCGGATCTAGTGTGACAAGAGCAGGCGGCGGTGGTGGTGGAGATACTAGTGGTGGTGGGGGTAGCACTGCTACTCCCGGTTCTGGAGGTTCTGGTGGAGGTGGTGACGGTGGATCTGGTAATCAAACAAATGATTCTGCCGCTGCTGCTGGAGATAATGGTACAGCCAATACTGGTGGTGGGGGCGGTGGAGGAGCATACTATCACGACTCTTCTACTGGATGGAATCTAGGTGGCACTGGTGGTAACGGAGGTTCTGGATTTGTTTGTATTAAGTTCCCAGACACCATTACAATAACAATTGGCGGCGGCTTAACATACACATCATCCACAAGCGGCGGCTATACTACTGTTCAGTTTACTGCTGGTACTGATACTATTGAATTTTTCTGGAATCCAAAAACATATAGCGGTTTAGAGCTTTGGCTAGACTCTAACGATAGTGAAACTATCACATTAAACGGTGGAACTGTAAGTCAGTGGGATGATAAGTCTGGGAATGATTATCACGTATCCCAAGGTACAGCTAGTAACCAACCCGCACTAACTTCTAATGTATTAAATGGTAGGGATGTTTTGAGATTTGATGGGGGCGATTGGCTTGAGAATTTGGTCGCTACACCCGTTGGCGGTTCAACTAATAGAACTATTTTTATCGTGGCTAACTATACTGGAAGTAGTATAGATTATCTACTGTATCTTGGCACAGCATCAAACTCCCCTTCAAATGGTAGTGTTTTTGGAGTTAGTCAAGAAACAGCAGTCAGAGTGTCTAATGGCAATAGAATATTTAATGATAGTGTTTCATCTAGTCATAGTATTTTATCATTAATTCTAGACGGGACAACTACTTCGGATTTATCAGCATGGAAAAACGCAACATCATTAGGTGTGAGTTCAACAAATAATCAAACAATTAATACTAGTTCTCGTTTTTATGTTGGCGGTCCAACATCCACTGTTGGAGGTTTATTAGAAGGAGATATTGCAGAAGTAATTATATATAACTCGGCATTATCAACCGCTCAAAGACAGCAAGTAGAAAGCTATCTAAGCAATAAATGGGGTATAACATGATCTATTATGTATTTGATACAGAAAATGAAGCGATAGCTGCTGAAAACTTAATTGTTAACAATATTAAGTCATGGGTTGAAACATACACCCCTTCGGTTATTAATGATTCTGGAGACGCTATTGTTGGAAGAAGACCTCAAACTGGAGAAGTGGCTTCAGGACAAACATCTAGGTGGGCAATCCCAAAAGAAAGATTAGATGGTAAATGGGTATTTGAAAAGCCAACCGCTATTCATCTTGGCCCAATACCGTTATCAACTGTTATTAGCGGAGTGACCGCTGTAGAGCAAGCTTATGAAGATTCTTGGTTCCCAGAGCCAGAGGTGATATAGATGCCATATTATGCAATATTAGACGAAAACAACATAGTAACCACAGTTATTGCTGGTAAGGATGAAAATAGCACAAATTGGGAGGCGTACTATAGTTCTCTGCTTGGTAAAACTTGCAAGAGAACATCGTATAATACAAGGGCTGGCGTTCACGCAGAAGGTGACACTCCCTTTAGAAAAAACTATGCTGGAATAGGTTACTCATACGATGAAACTAGAGATGCCTTTATTCCACCAAAACCATACAACAGCTGGGTTCTTGTAGAAGATTCATGCACTTGGGAAGCTCCAATAGCACAACCAAACGATGGAAATGCTTACATTTGGAATGAAAACACAACAAACTGGGAAATTTTCGAAATACCTAATAACGGAGAATAAACATGGCCATTGTATCAACAACAGACGTAGTTCAAAATATAGATTCAACTAGAGAAGTAGCACGTAACGCAAGCGTGGTGTGTAGCTGCTTTCCAACTGGAGAATCATTTACTGTCGATACCAATACAGACAGTAATTTTGTCAACTTCGACACAAGTTTAACATACACGGCAGTCGAATCCTTGTATACTTCAAGATTTGATGATATCGCATATTACAATGCGGTTAACGGAGGTACTCCATGAAAAAATTTCTTGATTATGTTATAGTATCTTTAGTTTCAGTCATACTGACCCTCTCGCTAGCCCCAAGCATTCCCAAAGTAATAGACGGGGGAAGTCCTTGGTCTAGCGGGTTTAATAATGGTTATAGTTGCAACACCAGTGAAATAGCCAAGATGTATGAGGGTTACGTTAATGAATGGAAAAAAGATATTTCAAAGTCATTTGACGAAGCCGAGACAATAGTTTTCAATGTAACTCCTACTCCAGACATTATTGGGCCTCATGAAGACCCTAAAAAATGTATCTGTAAAGGTAGCGGAGTAATTGTACAAGGAGATGGACATAAAACAGTTTGTCCATACCACGGATCTAAATTTGGCAAAGACGTTATTATTAAACCATTACAGACATTGGAGGAATAAATGGAACCAGAAATGATGTTTAGAATTGCGGCAATTTTAGTCGCTTCCTTTTTATTACTATCAGGAGCAAATTATCAACCCATGCTTAATTGGGCCAAAAGTTTATTCAAGAAAAAGAATGTAGTAATCCCATCTAATTCAGGCGTAAATTTCTTAGACGTTGTTAGCTCTTGGCACACAGTCAAAGAACAGTGCGTTGAATTAGGGCTACATGAAGCTGCTGAAAAATTAGATGAGGTATTTCCTCTTTTAAATTCGGAGGACTAATATGTACAAAAGAATAATAGCAGTTGTTTTGTTGCTTTATTCTGTGTTTGGTCAAGGTTTACTAGACGGTTTTGATAAACCAGAACCCAAGCCAGAGCCTAACCCTGCGGCAGAAATACTGAATGTAGAAAAACCAACAGAAAAAATCTTAAAAGATATCAGTGTTTTTTCAGACATAGTATCTGAGCCTTCCGATAGGGCTAAGTTGGCTATTTTTAATTATGAATTTGCTGAAAGAGTTTCTGGTTATGAAACATCTGTGCAGCAGGTAAACGACGTTTATGCTTTTGCTGGAAAAATTTTTTTCAAGAAAAAACTCGTAGACAAATACGAGGGACTATCTGAAAACCTAAAAAGAATTCTGGAAAAAATTCTAACAAATGATGATCACCTAGTAACCGCAGAAGAAAAACAATCTCTTCATGAGTATTTTATGGGAATAGCGTGGGTATTAATTCAAAAGGGGTAAGCCATGTCTCCAAAAGAAATAAGCGAAGTTCTATTTAAAATTTTTAGTGACGAGGGATTTAGTGTAAATGGATTTAAGATTAAATCAGAAAGCCCCCTTGTTGCAAACGTCTATAATGATGGCGAAAGATCAACTATAAGTTTTGGAACTAATTATCCCAAAGCAGAAATTACCCGCCTAATAACTTTGTACGCATATATTGAACAATTAGTTTTCAGAAAAGATGGTGGAACTGTTAGGCTTAAGAACTTCCCAGACATTAGTTTTGGTTATGATAAATCAAGTATACTTGATTTTCTAGATCACTTAACGTATGCTGGCCACCAGTGTCAAATAGAAGAAGAAATAAAAGAAAAATATTCCGATGATACAAAAAGAAAAATCGCTAAAGACTGCTTGCAATACGCCACAGAATGGGCTACAATAGTTAGTCAGTCTGGTGGATTTTGCGAGGCTGGACCATCAAAAAGAAAAGAATTGAAACGCCAGTGCTATAATTTTGTTGTAGAAAACGTAAGGGAAAACGCGAAAGAAAAAAAATATGGGTCCGTAATATTGACATATCTCTTGGTATTCATTATAATACCAGCAGTTGCTAGATTTATTATTGTGAGATTGCTTGAAAAATATTTCTAAATAATTACCACTAACAGGAAAGACGGTGATCGATGTCAATAAAGTCATTGATGAACTATACGTTCGTATCTAAATATGCAAGATGGTGTCCAGAAAAGAAGAGAAGAGAAACTTGGCAGGAATCAGTTGACAGAGTTAAGCAAATGATGCTTGACAAATACGTAGATCCTAATGATGATAATGTTTTGGACGTTAAGGAAGCAATAACTCAAGCATATGAGGACATGAGAAAGAAAAAGATTCTTGGTTCTCAACGGGCTTTGCAGTTTGGCGGCGCTCCAGTTTTCAAGCACAACGCCAGAATCTATAATTGCATTGCGTCTTATACAGACAGGGTACGTTTCTTCCAAGAGTGCATGTATTTATTATTGTGTGGATGTGGTACTGGCTTTTCTGTTCAGAAACATCATATTGATAAGCTGCCAAAGATAGTTAAATCAAAAGAAGGACAAAAGAAATTTGTCATTGAAGATTCTATTGAGGGTTGGTCTGACGCTGTGGGCGTATTGGTGTCAAGCTATTTTAGAAAGTGCGATCTTTTTCCAGAATATAACGGAAAGAATGTATCTTTTGATTACACGAAAATTAGACCGGCTGGATCATATTTAAAATCTAGCGGCGGCAAAGCTCCCGGTCCAGAACCTCTAAAGAAAGCACTAACAAGCATCAAGAAAGTCCTAGACAATATCATTAAAGAGGGCCGCGATAAAATTAAACCAATCGAAGCATATGACATTGTTATGTTTGGTGCTGACGCCGTAATTAGTGGTGGCGTTAGGCGTAGTGCTACAATTTGTCTTTTCTCTGCTGACGATGAAGAAATGGCAAAGGCTAAAACTGGCTCATGGTTTATTGATAATCCACAAAGAGGACGATCAAACAACTCAGCACTATTACTAAGAAATAAAACATCAAAAAAACAATTCAATGAACTTATGCAATCCGTGAAAGAATTTGGAGAACCCGGATTCGTATGGTCTGACTCTACAGAGCTGATTGTAAATCCATGTGTGGAAATTGGCATGTGGCCCGTAGATGAAACAACTGGCGAAAGTGGATGGCAAGCCTGCAATCTGTCTACAATTAACTGTGCCAAAGTTAAAACTGTAGAAGATTTTTATGCAGCGTGTGAGTCTGCCGCAATTATCGGAACGCTACAAGCTGGATTTGCTGAATTCCCCTACCTCGGTAAAGCTTCTGAGAATATTATTAGTCGTGAAGCCCTGTTGGGAGTGTCAATGACGGGGATTATGGAACAGCATGAAATATGCCTAGACCCGAAAGTTCAGAAGAAGGGTGCAGAAATAGTAAAGAAAACTAATGAAAGAATCGCAAAGCTAATTGGTATCAATAAAGCAGCACGTACCACCTGCGTTAAGCCAGAAGGTACATCTAGCTGTATCCTTGGAACCTCTTCTGGAATTCACCCCCATCACGCCAAGAGATACATCCGTAGAGTCCAAGCAAATAAAATGGAGCCAATATACCAGTACTTCAAAACAATCAACCCTAGAGCTTGTGAGGAGTCCGTATGGTCTAATAACGACTCGGATGACGTTGTGGCGTTTTGTGTAGAAGTTCCAGACGGTTCTAAGATTAAAAATCAACTAGGGGCGATAGACTTACTAGAATACGTAAAAAGCACACAGGAAAACTGGGTAATTAATGGTACAAATCCAGAACAATGCACACAAAAGTGGCTGACGCACAATGTTTCCAATACAATTAACGTTAAGCCAGAAGAGTGGGACGCTGTGACAGATTTTATTTATGATAATCGCCAGTATTTCTGCGGTGTTTCACTGCTTCCAATCGCTGGTGATAAAGATTATGCACAAGCTCCCTTCACAACAGTGTATTTACCTAGTGAGCAGATACAACATTACGGAGATGCGGCAGTGTTTGTAAGCGGTTTAATTGAAGTTGGTCTTTCTCTCTATGAAGATAATTTATGGGCGGCTTGTGATAGTCTATTAGGAGTTGGTCAAAAGATTAAAGGCTCAGAGAAAAAAGAATATAGAGATAGATGCCAAAAATTTGCCGATAGATACATGAACGGAGACCTTAAACTACTCACGTATTGTATGAAAGATGTTTACAATTGGAAAAACTGGCTAGATATGAACCGTGAATATAAAGAAGTAGATTATACTCAAGTTATCGAAGAGGAAAATAATGTCAAAGCAGAGCAAGAGTGGGCCTGCTCTGGAGGATCTTGCGAAATTCGCTAATAAGGAATTTTTATGATAAAAAAGAAAAAGGAAAAACCAACTATGCATTTTGTAGGAATTCAACTTTTAACTCAAACAGCTAAGATGCCAACTAAATCCAATAGAAGTGATGCTGGCTTTGATTTATACTCAGACGAAGATAAGTTTGTATTTGCACATAAACGAACAGTAATTAAAACTGGGATAAGCACAGAGATGAGTAACAATATGGCTGGTTTAATTTGGCCTCGCTCTGGACTTTCCGTAAAACACGGCATAGATGTATTAGCTGGTGTCATAGATGCTGGCTACAGAGGAGAGATCATGGTTTGTCTCTACAATACTTCTGATGAAGATGTGGAAATAAAACGTGGGGATAGAATCGCTCAGATGATATTCCAAGAGGTTCCTGTTGTATCTTTACAGTTAAGAGACGAACTAGGTTCCTCACAACGAGGGAGTAACGGCTTTGGTAGCACAGGCAAATAACAACAATAGAAAAAAGCGACAAGAGAAAAAGAAACCTAAGCAAAACCATTTGGAGGCCAAAACTGAAAATCAAAAGATATATATTAGGTCAATTGTAGAGAACGACGTTGTTTTCTGCACCGGACCTTCTGGTAGCGGTAAATCTTTTATTCCAGCTGGGTTAGCAGCTCAGAAGTTATTAAAAGATGAAATTGAAACAGTTATAGTTACTCGCCCTTTAGTTTGTACTGGTAGAGACATTGGTTCTTTGCCGGGGGAATTAAATGAAAAAATTAAACCATATTTACAGCCAATGGAAGAAAATTTAAAGTATTTCCTTGGTAGAGACAAGTTTGGTTATTATTATAACCAAAAAAGAATTAGGTTTGAACCATTAGAAACCATGCGTGGTTCCACATTCCATGATTCATTTATGATTTTAGATGAAGCTCAAAACTGTACTAATGAACAGATAAAAATGTTCATAACAAGAATGGGCAATCATTCTAAAGTAATTATAAATGGTGACAACAAACAGACGGATATCTACAAGTATAGTGGATTAGACTTCTGCTTGGAAAGATTATCTGATGTTCCGGGTGTTGGAATTTGCAAATTAGAGTATCATGATATACAGAGAAACGGAATTATTGGAGCTATACTTTATGCACTGGAGTCATAATGCTATACGATTATGAATGTAGTAATTGCAAACATTTTATGGAAGATGTTTATCAATCAATAAAAGATGAAGCACTAACAAAATGTCCAAAATGCAAGAAAAAATCACTAGAAAGAATAATATATGGTGGAAGTCACTTTAGTGTTAAAAAATCATGCAATAATCAACAACCAGATGGTTGTTTTAAAACAACATACGGACAAGGAAACAAGAAAAAAATTCAGCAAAAACACTTTAACGTAGTTGTCAACAATGCTTTAAAAAATGAAATGAACAACGTAGACCCAAAAGATAGAAAGAAGTGGGCAGACAAAAGAGCGAATCAAGATTTTTGCGAAAAAGTATACGTAAAAGAAACAACAAAAAAGAGGAAAGACTAGTGAGATATATTGACAATCCAGAAAAAAATAATCTACAAAAGTTTAAAACAGAAGAAAGCAAATATGATAGAAACGGTCAACTTGTAGAGTCAGATAATATGGCTTTAGCTAAGTGTGTTACGGTTTTAGATGGATCAAGAATAATCTCTAGAAGGTTTTTTGTTAGTACTCATAACGGAAGCCTATATGATCCTCTCGGGGCAAGCAGTAATAGAGAAAAATTTTTGCAACTCAAAACGAAAGAAGTAAACCAAAAAACTTTTGATTATTATATGCAGTACTTAGAGAGTAAAAATTCTATTTTTTTAACAAGATCTCAAAGAGGATTTATTAATGGCTAAATTGAAGCGTGGCCCACTGAGTAAAGTTGAAAATTACTATCTTCTTGGCAATCAGAACAATTTAACCCCAGAAGAGCTAGCATCAGATTTGAATAGATCTGTAGCAAGTATAGAAAAAGTATTGAGAAAAACAAGAAAAGATTTAGAGCATGTCAGCGAAGAAACTATTGTGAGCCAACAGTTTGTTAGACAGAAGGGCGTTACGATTATGACAGAAAACGCATCATCCATGATAGATCAGGCCAAACAGTCAAGACAAAGGAAAAACCCGGAATGCATAACGAAAATAAAATGAATTATATCTTTGGAAAAGAAAGCTTCAGAAAGTTCTATAGAAGCTTAACCGACACTGAGAGAAGAACAATATTTATTATCGTTGGTACTTCTGATGGACAAGAAGTTTACTTAACAGAATATAAGCAGTGGCTTTCTTTTGGTGATTACATATCACAAACCAGCTCCAGAATAGATAAAATAAGTTTACAATATAGAAGTCACGTTGTACCAATTGATACTTCTAATTCAGACGGTGTATATTTAGTCAAAACTGCTAAGGGGCAGATGGGTGGAGCTACGAAGGATTGTTATAGCGTTGGAATAGTAAAGGGTAATAAAGTATACAGACAATTGTACATTACTCCAGAGCTAATAAAAGACATAGAATTTGAAGATGATTTAAATTGTTGCATTGAGGAAGCGTTGATACTACATGAGCAAAAAGCCAAAACTATTTAACCAATCTTATCAAAAGCAATGGTCGGAAACACATAAGTACAAGCATATTCACACTGGAGAATACTGTACTTTTGAGGCTTATGTTGCCGAATATTTGATTATAAGATGGACCGACACGTTCAAGATGGATAAACCTTCTTATAAATTTTGGACCTCTGGCGACAAGTATCACGAATGCTTCATGAGAAACATGAAAGCTTTGCAATCTTTGAAAAAAAAATTTGCAGAAAATATTATTATAGAAGCAATTAACTCTAAGTATTTTGAAAAAATTTACCATATCGGAATTAAAGGGTATGGACCAAGAGGCTGGAAGTACAATAAGGTTGCAATAGAAGCTGTTACGAAGTACAATAATGAGGTAGAGGAATCAAAAAAAATCTCTGACCAAATAAAAGATGCTAATGTTGAAGAAATTAAGAGAGAAGAAGTTGCAAGAAGAACAAAGTCTATACCAAAACAAAAAAGTATTTTCAATAAACTGAGGAATTTATGAGCAAAGTAAAGAAAAAGAATTCAAGTAAATTTGAAAGCGACGTTGTAAGCAATTCAATTGTTAGCAAGTATGGAGATGTCGTTAGGAGTGGTACAGAAGTTCTTGAGGCTATCAATAGCCTTCAAGTAATCGGCGTGTCACCAGCACTCGACATTGCCTTGGGTGGCGGTTTAAGGGAGGGTAGTGTTGTAGTAATGACTGGAGATCCCAAATCCGGCAAGACTACAACCGCCCTTCATTTTGCTTCAAAGTGTCAAGCTTTGGGAAAGCGTGTCATTTATGTCAATACAGAAGGCAGACTATCACGACAGAACTTTGATGGCATTAAAGGGTTGCAGTCTGACAATATTCTGATAGTAGAATCTACTGATGACAAAATTCTATCAGCAGAAGACTTCCTTAATATCATTGAATACTACATTAACAATGATCCCGGATGTTTAATTATTGCTGATTCTTTATCAAACATGGTTCCATCTTGTGAGCTAGAAGGAGAGGTTAGAACTGGAGTTCGCAACGCACTTCCAAGATTACTATCCATGTTTTTCAAGCGTATCAGTGGAACCCTTATGAAGAACAAGATTATCTTAACATGTATTACTCACAACATTGCTAATACTGGCGGCTCACCATATGCTCCATCAAAGATGGCAGACTGTGGAAACATGTTGCAATATCAAGCTGGAACCAATATGGTTATCACACACAGGGGTAGATGGCAAGTGCCAAAAGATAGTGGCCCTCACGTTGGTCAAATAGCAAACTGGGCTATCAAAACATCTTGCGCTGGTGGAACACCTAATAGCACAGCAGAAAGCTGGATTAGGTACGGCGTTGGTATTGATGAAACCCAAGAAGTTGTACAGATTGCTTGTGAATTTAGATTGATTAAAACAGCTGGAGCTTGGTATACAATCCAGTGCGCTATCGACAACCTAGAAGATCCGGTAATACAAAACATTCTGAAACAAAATAAAATCTCTGACAAACCAGAGGATATAGAAAGATTTTTTAAATTCCAAGGCGCTAATAATACGCTTGAGTTTTTAAATGAAAATCCAGATATGTCATCATTCATTTACGATAAGATTAAGGAATTGTTTTAATGGCTAAAGTAGATCTAACAAAGACAGAGGCTTGGAGAATACTGGATGCTCTTAATGTATATAAGAAAGATTATGAGTTAACGGAATACGTAAAGAAAACCATTCGCAACGCAGAAAAGAAATTGAAAAAGATTGTTAATGAATAATAACGAAGTGTGGCCTAAGATTGTTGGACTTATTGCGGTGTGGATCATTCTTTATTTCTATATGCGTAGACCAAAAAAATGAATACAATACTTCAAATATGTGCTGGTATATTGCTAGCTAGATTTATAGAATGGATTTTGTATGAAAGTTATAGGCTTAAATGGCAGAGAGTACGTTTGGAATTTAAACGGATATTCTGTTGCCGCCAACGACAAACGCAAGAGATCAAAGTACCACGTTCGCGCAAGAGAAGTCTTGAAGACTGTCTTCCATAGCTATAGAATACTTGAAGAAGTCAAGTTGCCGGGAAGCACACCAAGACACAGAAAAGGAGTTCTATATTTAGATTTTTATATTCCACAGATAATGCTGGCAATAGAGGTTCATGGGCAACAACACTATGAGTTCACTCCATTTTTCCATAAAACAAAAGCAGATTTTTTATTGGCAAAAGCCAAGGATGAAGATAAAATAGAATGGTGCAAGTTGAACAAGATTGACTTGATTGAGTTGAAATATTCAGACACAGACGAGCAATGGAGAGAACAAATTGAAAACAGCTAAAGAAACCGTTGAAAATTTCCTTGAAAAGCTAGATCAATTCACAAATGAAACAAACACAAAGTTTGCCACTTTTCGTGAAGAATTTCTATTAGCTGCCGACATGGAGATGGAGCAAGTTAAAAAGCTTAATCAAGAAGAGCTTTTTGATTACGCTTATGCTCTATATGGATACGCCTCATATGTTCAGGATCAAATCAATAGACAGAAAGTTGTATTTAATTTATGTAATGATCAGCTACAAAAAATGGTAGCTAAATATCATGAAAAGTTTAGCCCATATACCAAGCACGAAATGAGAATGCAAATGATTGTAGTTGAAAATGAATACGCTGCTTCTATTGATAATTATAGACAAGTTGCAGAAGCAAGAATACAAGAATTAGACGGCAAGGTTTACGAATTAAAGCGCAAGGGTGACATATTAATGGAAAAGGGGAAGAGATCATGAATTTAAGAAATTTGGTAGAAGGCTTAACAATAGCAGAAAGAACAGAACTTCTAGATATACTTACTGAAGATTCTTTAACTTGGACTACTATGCCTCCACACATTGAATTTCCAGAAGAAGAAGTAGAAAGCAATCCTAATCATGTTGAAAATTTTGCTATGCATGATGAGAAAAAACTTTCAGAAAAAAGGAAGCAGAAAGTGAATGCTCAGACAAACACTTGGAAGGACACTGGAGAACACAAAGATGTTGAAACACCGGACATAAAACCATCTCCACGAAATAGACCTTCCCCAAAAATAATAGATGTTACATGTCGCGTTTGCGGAAAGAGTGAAAGAGTTAATAGCGCTGTTGTATATGGCGAATATTATAGGTGCAACAACTGCATAGGATAAATATGGAAAAATTACTAGACATTGGTGCAGAAAGAGCAGTTCTTGCCGGTCTATTGCAGCACGGCGTGGACGCATATGTTGGTATTGCAGATTTTATTAATGCAGAAAGCTTTGTTAATACTAATAACTCAATACTTTTCAAATGCATAGACCATGTTTTAAACAACGAACAAAAGCCAGACATAGCAACCGTATTAGCTGCCGCAGAAAAGTTAAATTATATAGAGCAGATAAGCACAAAACAAGAAATTAACTACATCAAATCTCTTTATGATTTTCCAATTAGCCAACAGAACATTGTCGGCTTTGCGGCACAACTTAAGAAATTTGAATTTGCACGAAAGATCAAGAAACTAACTCTGAAAATACACCACGACGTTGATGAAGTAACTGGAAACGAAAGTATAGATGAGATAATATCAATACTAGAAAATCCCGTAACAGATTTTTTAAGAGAAGATGACGGTGGAGAAAACCCAGAAAAGATAGGAGCAGGAGTAGAAGATTATGTCGAGTTCCTCTCAGAAAATAAATGCGATATCATTGGTATACCCACGGGATTCTCTAAATATGACGAGGCCATTGGCGGTGGTCTTAGGAGAAAGTGCGTTGATCTTGTATCTGCAAGACCAAAAGTTGGTAAATCAGTATTCGCTGATAATGTTGCCCTTAATGTATCTTCAATAGGTGTTCCAGTACTTGTTCTAGATACTGAAATGTCTAAGGAAGACCATCTTAATAGACTGATAGCTAATATTAGCGGTACTCCAATAAATGAAGTTGCTACAGGAAAATTTGTTGATGATCCAGAGAAAGACAGGAAAGTAAGAGAAGCTGTAGCCAAGTTAGAATCAATACCTTATAGTTATGTTAGTGTCGCTGGGAAGCCTTTTGAACAAATATTGAATATAATTCGTCGGTGGATAGTGCAAGAAGTAAAGACAGATGAATCAGGAAAAACAAATGAATGCTTAATCATCTACGATTATTTAAAGCTTATGTCATCGTCATCTATTACTAATAATATTCAAGAGTATCAAGCGTTGGGATTCCAGATTACCTCTCTTCATAATTTATGCGTTAAGCTAGACATACCCTGTCTATCCTTCGTGCAATTAAATAGAGATGGAATCACAAAAGAAAGTACAGATGCGGTGAGCGGTTCAGACCGGTTGATCTGGCTGTGTACTTCATTTAGCATATTTAAAGCTAAATCTCCTGAAGAATTAGCAGAAGATGGGCCAAACGCTGGAAATAGAAAGCTAGTTCCAATTGTTTCTAGACACGGGGCTGGAATGGACGACGGAGACTACATTAACATGCAGATGGTTGGATCTCATGCTAAACTGATAGAACTTAGAACAAGAAATGAATTCAAAAATCAACCCATCGGTGACACCGGATTAGTTGGTTCTGAAAATATGGATAAAATAAAAAATGAACTTGAAGAAGATTAAAGCTAAATTGAATAAAGAAGCATCAAAAGTTTTTGAAAAACTTGAAATGAAATGCGAATCTTTTAACAATAACATATATTCTACATGCCCAGTGCATGAGGGAAGTGATAATCCAAGAGCTTTTTCTTTCTGTCCAGATCGAGGAATATGGAAATGCTGGACAAGAGACTGCCAAAGCGAATACAACAATGACATATTTGGACTAATAACCGGGGCATTGTCCGCGCAGGAGGGCAAGCGATTAGAATTTAAAGACGCCCTGAAGTGGATCAAAAAAGAATTCAAAATTTCATCTGATTATTCTCATTGTGGCCCAATGGCATCTGAAGACGAAGATGATTTCAGTGTTTTGATCAAAGAACTGAATGCTAAAGAGCCAGTAGTAAAAGATAAGGAAATAGTAAACAAGTATAATTATAGCATTCCATCTTTATATTTTAATGGCAGGGGGTTTAATAAATCCACCTTAAAATATTTTGGAGTTGGTGACTGTGATGATTGTGGGATAATGAAAGAAAGGGCTATAATACCAATACATAACGATGACGGAGGCTTAGTGGTTGGCCTCATAGGAAGATCTACAAAAGAGTATAGACAGCCAAAGTTTTTATTTTACCCCACGGGATTTAACAAGCGGTGTTATCTCTACAACTACCACAGGGCTGTTAGCAAGGCAATAGAAACTTCCTGTATGTATATCCTTGAGGGACAAGGAGACGTATGGAAAATGCATGAGGCTGGCGTTAAAAACTGTGTTAGCATATTTGGCAAAACCATATCAAAAGAGCAGGAGCTAAAACTCAGAAAGCTACCAATAACTCAACTGATAATACTAACTGATAACGATCAGGCAGGAAGAGAAGCAAGAGTAAAAATACAAAGAGATTTATCTAGAATGTACAAATTAACATTCCCAAAACTCTCAAGCAAAGATATTGGAGAAATGAGTATTAGTAAAATCAAGAATCTATTAATCAATCTCAAAGGAACTTACTAATGGTTAAAATAATAGGCATTTCTGGAAGAAAACAGTCTGGCAAAAACACGGTGGCAAACATCATCAATGGCGATGTGTTAAAAAGCTTGCACATGATACAAGATTATAAAGTGGATGAATTAGGCAACTTAAACATCATGACAACTGACAAGGATGGTAATTTAGGATGGGGCATCTTTGACTTGTTAAGAAAAGATCCAGAATTTGTCTCTTATGCCAATACTAATATTTGGCCATATATTAAAATTTATCACTTTGCAGACTATCTAAAGATGATATGTGTCGATTTATTTGACTTAGACCCTGCGCAAGTTTATGGGACGGATGACGACAAAAATACGGACACTAATTATGGGATGACCGCCAGAGAATTTCTACAATACTTTGGAACAAATGTCATGAGAAAAATCAAAGATACGATCTGGCTAGATGTAACACTGAAAACCATAGACTTAGAGCAACCATCAATAGCAATTATACCTGATGTAAGATTTCCAAATGAAGTTCACGCAATTAAAGACGCCGGAGGTTTTGTAATAAGGCTTACGAGAGATACTCTTCACAGCAGCCATGAATGTGAATCGGCTTTAAATAAAGACGTTTTTGATTGGGATACATTTGATTACGTAATTGACAATCAGGGTTATGATATATCAGAACTTCAAGAAAAAACTTTATTAATGAGCCACATCTGGAGAAATTAATGTTAATTACATACGTAAGGTCATCGAGTTATAATAATTACGCTTACTGTCAAATGCAGTACTTCATCACTTACGTTCTTGGTCATCAGTCTGTAAGTGGCAAAAAAGCGGAGCTTGGAACTATTGTTCACAAAGTTATGGAGTGCTTGGCTGGATTAAAAAAAGCCGACCAAGACGCAAGCTCAAGGGTGAAGTACTTAAAAATAAAAGACGACGCCCTCAAGGATGTAAAATGCAAACGTTCAGATCTAATGTCAGAAGAATTAATTGACGAACTTTTAGATGCAAGTTTTAAGTTTTACACCGGAACATCTGTACACTCTTGGGACATGTCAGATAAACACATGTGTCATAATTTGATATGGAAAACTCTAAAATATAACGCTGGACAATTTGACCCAAGAAAAAGAGATGTTCTTGAACCAGAGCCTCACTTCGACATACCAATCGAAGAAGATTGGGCAAAATTTGAATACAAAATGCCAAACGGAAAAACGGTCCAAGGACAACTAGCAATTAAGGGTACTATAGACTTAGTAACCAAGGTAGATGAAGAAACAATAGAAGTAATAGACTGGAAGACTGGAAGGAGACTAGACTGGGCGACTGGAGAAGAAAAGACATACGAAAAGCTATGCTCTGATCCACAGCTTTTGCTTTATAATTATGCTATTTCTAAGCTATTTCCAGAATATAAACAAGCTATTATGAGCATTTTCTTCATTAAAGATGGAGGCCCATTTTCTATGTGCTTCGATGAATCTGACCAGAAGAAATTTCTGAACATGCTTAAAAACAGATTCCAAGAAATACAGAAAAATGACACACCAAGACCCATTTCTAGCGATAGAAGCAACTGGAAATGCACTAAATTGTGCCATTTCTGCAAAAACGATTGGCCAGATACAGATCAAAATATGTGTATCTATATAGAGAATCACCTAAAAAAACACGGAATGGAAAAGACAATAAGAGATTGTACAAGAGAAGGTTTTGATATAGGATTTTACGAAGCTCCGGGGTAATAAATGAATAAAAAACTCACAATTGGGATGGCAACATACGATGACTATGATGGAGTGTATTTCTCTATTCAAGCGTTGAGAATGTATCATCCAATATGTAATTCAAGCGATGTTGAAATACTTGTTATCGACAACAACCCAAGCTCTGAACACGGTAAAGCAAAACAAAATTTCATCAAGTGGGTCAAAAATGCAACTTATATTCCATATACCTTGAAGACAAGCACAGCTGTTAGAAATGAAATATTCAGGCTAGCAAAAGGAAAATATTGCATATCAATGGATTGTCATGTAATGTTTTTTCCGGGAGCAATAGAGAGTTTGCTTGACTATTACGACAAACATCCAGACTGCAAAAACATTATACATGGACCTCTGGTTTATGATCACCTTGATCACTCTTCTCCGTCTACTCATTTTAAGCCGGGGTGGGGCGCTGGAATGTATGGCAAATGGGAAACTGATAAAGAGCAACTAAAAAAAGGTAAACCATTCGAAATACCAATGCAAGGTCTTGGTGTTTTCTCATGTGAAACAAAAAACTGGGCTGGATTTAATAAAAAATTCAGGGGTTTTGGCGGCGAAGAAGGATACATACATGAAAAATTTAGGCAGTTAGGAGGTAAAGCGATATGCCTACCAGAGTTCAAGTGGCTGCATAGATTTAATAGACCCAATGGAGTAAAATATCCTCTTATTCTAGAAGATAGAATATGGAATTATTTTGTTGGGTGGTTAGAACTCACACAAGACCCAGAACACGAAATGATTAAAGGCGCATACGAACATTTTAAAAATAAGATACCTCCGGGAAGTATAGATCATATTCTTAAACTTGCCATCACAGACACTTTAGGAGATTAAAATGCCAATTCCTTCAAGAAAAGACGGTGAAGATAGAAAAAATTTCATATCCAGATGTATGTCTGACGATAAAATGAAATCAGAGTATCCAGACTCTTCCCAGAGGACCGCAGTATGCCTCAGTAAAGCTTGCGAAAATTTAGATACTGTAGCTCAGGCCGACTTCCAAATGTATTTTGAAAACTATGGCTCAGAAGAAGAGTTAACGGAAGATAATTTTTACGCTCCATCTGAAGCAGAGTATGTTGACTTTGGTGAAGATGTGGTAGAATGGGATGTGGCGGCTGATCGTCCCGGTCTTTGGGAAAATATTCGTAAAAAGAAAGAACGTGAAGGAAAAAACTATAAGCCAGCAAAAAGGGGCGACAAAGACAGGCCAGATCCAGAAGCTTGGAAAAAAGCCCAATCTGGAGAAGGTGGAGAGGGAGGAATGTCTAAGGCTCAATTGAAAAAGATTGCATCGCAAGCTATGGAGCTTTACAGCATGATGACAGAAGATATGGAAATTGAAGCTTGGGTTCAAGATAATATTTCTAAAGCTGAAGCTCATGTCGCGTCAGCATACGATTACATGAAATATACAGACGTTAGAGAAACTGAAAAAGAAGAATCTTACGCTGTAGAATATCAAGGCCGCAAGGTGAAACTAAATAAGCCCTTTAGAACTCCAGACGGTCCCAAGAAAATGAGCGTGTATGTCAAAAACGACAAGGGTAATGTAGTTAAAGTAAACTTTGGCGATCCTAATATGGAAATTAAGAAGGACAACCCAAAGAGAAGAAAAAGCTTCAGGGCTAGACATAACTGTGATAATCCGGGGCCAAAATGGAAAGCAAGATATTGGTCTTGTAGGGCTTGGTAATCATGACACTAAAGAAAAAATGGGCAGAACACTTAGATAGAAACGACATGACCTACTGGAGTCACTGGTGGTTTGCAGTAGGTCATGGATATCATTGCATAAGGGCTGGTATTTATCTTTTAATACATGGATTTCTACCATGCTTTTATAGACACGCCGGTAGTAAACTTGTTCATAGATTAGAAAAAGACTTCGTAGAGAGAGAAAATGAGCTTAATAAATAAAGTAGCAGCAATTATAGATAGTAAAGCCGACCTAGATAAAGTTGGATATCTAGAGAATAAAGTTAACTATGATGATGAGATTTCTGTCTTAGATATAGAACTTAAATCTCTTTTACCACCTCCCCCTAAAAACAGTAGCCTTACTACCAAGAGAGAAGTTGAAGAGATAGCAAAAGCTACTAAAAACAGAACAAGAAGAGAATTAGATTTAGTTTACTTGGTTGACAATGAACCTCTTGACTTATTTACTAATTCTTTGTCGAAACGTGGAATGAAATTTCCTAAAGATGTTTTTGACACATACTACAATGTGCTAGAACAATATGTGTATGCATTAAAGTTTTATCACAACAGAGCTAGACCGGAGCAATTAGCTCCATATTTCAATGTTGATATAGATATTCTTTATACAGAAACGCATCATACTCCAGCTTATCCAAGCGGTCACACGATGTATTCTGAATTAGCTGCACATATTTTATCGGACCTATATCCAGAACTCCGAGAAGAATTTTTTCAGTTGTCTGATTACTGTGGCTTGGCTAGAATATTACAGGGTGTTCACTACCCATCGGACAATAAAGCTTCCAAAATTGCTGTTAATAAATTATACCCATTAATGAAGGAAAGATACGATGAACAAAGTCAAAACTTTCCCTTTGACATCAAATCCAAGACCTAGCGATAAAGAGCCTGTTAGGAGACCTTTGCCACCAAAAAATTGAATAGGAGATTGAATGAACTGGTTCCCGTTGCATAATTTTACACATTACAGTTTGCTAAAAGGATTCTCAAAACCAACTGAACTTGCTAAGATTTGTGCTGATAATGATTATCCAGCATGTGGTATTGCAGATTACAAGTCTATTTCTGGTTGCGTATCGTTTTTTCAAGCTTGCAAGAAGGTTGGTGTTAAGCCCATCCTTGGATGCTCTTTTGATAACACTACAGTCTTTGCTAGAAATAAAAATGGATGGTTTGACTTAATAGAAATGGTGTCATCTCTAGACGAAGATGGAAATGTTAATACAAAATTCTGTCAAGAGATTATGTCAAGAGATAATCTTGTAGCTACGAGTAAAGACATTCATCCAAGCTACTACGCTGAGTCTAAACAGGCTGATCTACATAGGGTGTTATTATGTTCAGCGTTAAAGACTACGCTGCCCAAAGTACAAAAACAGCTTCGCAAGAACGAACTGGACAAAGCAGTATCGCAATACTTTACGCACGATGACAAGTGTATACAACCTGCTGCGGTAACAAAAGAATTGCAACTTATCTACGAGGTGTGTGAAGATTATGACATTCTCAGTCCTCCTATGCTTCCTAAGTTCGGTTGTCCCAACGGACTATCCGAAGAAGACTACCTCAAAGTACTTGCTAGAGAAGGTTGGAAGCGTCACCTTATTGACACTGGTAAAGTAAAGAAGCCAGAAGATAAGCAGAAATATCTAGACAGATTTAATTCAGAACTACAAGTCATTAAAGACGCAAATCTCTTTGGTTATTTTCTTATTGTTCAGGATATCATCAGGCATGTAGAGCATGACATGGGATGCTTGGCTGGTCCCGGAAGAGGTTCTGCGGCTGGATGTTTGATATCATATTTAATTGGTATTACAAAGATTGACCCAGTAGAATATGATCTTCTGTTTGAAAGGTTTTATAACGCTGGACGAAACACTGATGGTCACGTATCTCTACCAGATATTGACATGGACGTTCCGGGAAAGAGGCGTGATGATGTGATAGATTATCTGAAGGGTAAATACGGCAAGGATCATGTAAGCCAAATGATTACGTTTGGTAGACTACAAGGGCGAAGTGCAATCAAAGAAGTTCTTCGCATAAATGATGCTTGTTCTTTTAGCGAGATGAACGCTATAACAAAGAGTATACCAAACGAAGCAGATATTTCTGACCAACTTGCAGATATGGATGATGAAGATAGATCTATTATTCGTTGGTCATTATTGAATCGCGCTGATGAGTTGAGGGATTTTTGTCACATTCTGGAAAATGGAAAACTAGAAGGTGATTATGCCCAATATTTCCAGCAGGCCATAG
>Ga0255759_10000490_pt1 | contig 35968 bp, 33 predicted proteins | sample 101ome_20_FD_179959 | JGI IMG/M metagenome (GOLD analysis project Ga0255759, IMG submission 179959) | Coastal salt marsh microbial communities from the Groves Creek Marsh, Skidaway Island, Georgia - 101404AT metaG (version 2) | ecosystem: Environmental > Aquatic > Marine > Intertidal zone >... | reverse complement strand
AGTTAGAAATGATTCCACAACATTTGAAAACTGAATCTAAATTATTGATTCACAGAACAAGACCACCAGGCCATCAACCAGATTGTCCTATGGAAGTTCATTGGCAAGGACACGATAGAAAAAAATTTAAAGAATTATTAGATAATGCCAGAAGAATCAATATTCTACACGGATATTATTCACCGCATGTTTTCATCACAGAAAACAAAGATAAAATACATAGTGTTGGAATACATTGTTCAGTAGAAAAAAATATGAAAGCAGCAATGATGTTAGATATAGAAAAATCGTTTCACTTTCATATGACACCAGAGTGGGAAAAGGAAGTAATTGGTTATGCCAAGCATCCATTTTGGATTGGATTATCACAATGGAAAGATTTAGAACATATACCAAATTTTTATGAATTTAAACACAATAAAGATGTCGTGGACAGCAACCGAGTAGGATACGCCGCCAGAATGGAAACTCGTAAATGTCCACACTTCTTAGAGGGTATTGATAGTTTGGTTTTTACGGATAGTTATGATATTGAATGGTGGAGAAAAAATTTAAATCTCGATACATCAAACTGGAAAGTATATAATTACCGACACGAGCAATTAGATATGTTTATGAAACAAGATTGGGGAATATCTCACTCTGCACATATTTACGAACCATTTGGATATTCAATATTCCAAGCAGTAGATTGGGGTAAAATACCAATATTAGCACACGATTGGTTATCAGATTACGATTACCCATTTAGAGCAAGTTCAAAAGAAGAGTTTCACGAACAATATGAAAAGATTTGTAAATTATCATTACAAGAAAAAAGAGATATATTGTTCCCATTACGAGAACACTTAAAACAATGGGACAACAAAGAACAATGGAGAGATAAATTACTTGAAATTTACAACGGGTAATAATTATTATTATGAGTACGACATCAGGACAAAATCTATCATTGGGAAAATTAAAAAGAGCGATTAGTTCATCCATTGCGTCCTACACTAATGCCAATACTTCATTAGGTAATGCAAGTGGAAATGCTACTGATACAAAAATGTCAGAATTCTCTATTGATGCTGTTGCAAGTTTAACTGGATTTACATATCTTTGGGAACAAACATCAGAAGATTATACGGTAAACTTTACTAATGCAGGTTCACGATTTTTAACCAAGATAGGAAATAGAACTGATAACTTTACTTGGACAAAGACGGGTAATCTTGGAGTGACTTTTGGTGGAGCAGATTACATTGCAAGTGTAACTGCACCAAGTATAACGAATACTGGTGGAGCAGGAGCAGGTTCTTTTAACCAATCGGGTAGTTTACAGGCAAAATTTCACGAAGACGGACAATCAGATGGATACAACGACCACGCAACCAACTACAACACCAATGTAACGAAAGCTATTGAAGTGGTGGATACTTATGGTGGTGTTCCGAGTTGTTTATTGTTTGGTAGTCCAGTTAGTAAATCAGACGGAACAATCGTCAACGTTGAAGACTTAAATGTTGGAGATGAAATACTTACAGTTTCTTTACCAGGTTCTACTGATGAGGACGAGGGAACAGATTGGAAAAGTGATACATTCAACATTACGGGTAGTTATACTCAACACTCTGCAAGTATTATGAGAGTAATGTATGAATTCTCACAACATTATTATGATATCAATAGTGGTTCTGAATATATTACAGGTGAACACCACATATTACACAAACAATCAGGTTCTCAATATTGGGGTTGGAAAACAGCACCTAACTTTCAAGTTGGAGATTACCTAATGGACAAACAAGGTAATGAAGTTGTTATTGATTCATTAGTAATAAATCAAGATTCAGACGGATATGAAGTCGTTCAATTAGATGTAGAACCAGATGACTTTTACATTGGACAAACTTTCTTGGTTCATAATAAGGGAAGTAATTCAGAACCAAGTTATCCTTCAACACTATGGCAAAATGCTACAGGTGATTTTAATCTTCATCTTTTAGATGGTGATACCGGTATATCTGGTGAAAATGTAGTTTCAGGATTGAAAACTATTGAATTATCAAATGGAAGTGGTAATAGTTCATTTAGTTGTCAACAGCCTTCCAACGGAAACATTGAACTAAAAGTTTCAGTTTCAACAAGTGGAGACCCAGGAGTAAGTGGAACAGGTAATAGTGCAACGGGATTTGGAAATACTCAAAGTAGTGTTGCTGTAGCATCAACATATTATATGAGATTCCAACTTATAGAAACAAAGGCAAATCCAGGTGATTTATCTGCGGAAGATAGAACGATTACAATAACTAATAATGGAGTAAGTAATACTGACATTGACATTAATTGTCGTTTTGAATCCCTATAATACTATTTATATAAAAGGTTATGAAAAAAGAAATACTTAATCACGAATACATAAAACAAGAAATAACCACGAATCAAGAAAAAACTATACCAAGATATCGTTGGTCGCATGGTGCTACTGATAATCATATGGGAGATGGAATATTAGTTTATTCATTAATGTATTTTTTTAAATCTAAATTATCAGTATGTTTGGGAAGTGGTGGTGGATTTATTCCAAGAATAATGTCATTGGTTAACAATGATTTACAATTAGAGGGATTTGACAGAAGTGAATCACAAGTTATTTTAGTTGATGCTTTTAATGGTGTAAATGGTAAACCGGACTGGGATATTGGAGATTTTTTTCCAAATGCATTTCAAGTTGATGTTTTAAAAACTACGACAGAAAAAGCATACTATGAATATTTTGTTAAACGAGATATGAAAATAGATTTATTGTGGATAGATGCAGACCATAGTTTTGAGGGTGTAAAAAAAGACTTTGATTTATACTCAGAAATAATAAATGAAAAAGGTATTATAATAGTTCACGATACCGACAAAGAGTATGTTGATAATTTTATAGAAACAGAACGACACGAAGAATATGATTTATCAGGGCCAAGTGAGTTTATCAAAACTATTGATGATAAAAAATATGAATTATTAAATTTGTTTAATTACGGAATAGAAAAAGACTTTCCAAGTTCAACCGGATTAACAATAGTGAGGAAAAAGTGAACAACAGATTTTGTAGACAACCTTGGTCGTTTGTAGAGGTTCATCAAAACGGAGATATATGGAATTGTTGTCCAAGCTGGATTACAAAACCAATGGGTAATATATTGGAACAATCTTGGGAAGAAGTTTGGAACGGAAACATCGCACAAGAATATAGACAATCTATGATTGATTCCACCTTTAAAAATTGTATTGAAACAAATTGTCCACATTTGTTAAGTGAAACTTTAACAAAAGAATCACCAGTATTTGAAAAGGACGACTTAAATTTACTATGGAAAAAACTAAAAGTCAAGGATAATTCTGGTCCATTAGTAGTAAATTTTTGTTATGATGGAAGTTGTAATTTATCTTGTCCAAGTTGTAGAACAAAAATACAAATGTGTTCACCAAAATCAGATGATTATAAAAACATAGAAAAAATACACGATATAGTAATTAACGAAATTATCAAAGACGCTTATAGATTGTATATTACGGGAACAGGAGACCCATTTGCAAGTCCATTTTTTAGAAACTTCTTACAAACTTTTGACAAATCAAAATATAAAAATATCGGTATGATACATTTACACACAAACGGAAATTTATGGACTGAACAAATGTGGAAGACAATGAGTAATGTTCACGATTTAGTAAAATCAGTTGAAATATCAATTGATGCTGGAACAAAAGAAACTTATGAAAAAGTAAGAAGAAATGGAGATTGGGATATGTTGATGAAAAATTTAGAATATATCAATACAATCAAAACATTAGAAAATGTAAAATTAAGTTTTGTCATACAAGATGACAATTATAAAGAAATGGAATTATTTGAAAATCTTAAACACAAACTAAACAACATACCAAGAGTTAGAACACATTATTATAAATTATTAGATTGGGGTGTTATGAAAAATTTTGAAGAAAAAGCTGTGTGGAAATCTAATCATAAAAACTTTCAAGAGTTTAAATCTATATGGAAAGATTTTGAGAAGATAATCAATACAGAAACTACAACACATAACTTAGTAGGAGTATTATGAATTTAGTTACAGTCTGTGGGCATAACACAACAATGTTATATCATATGTTACGACATTATGAACCGATAGTCAAGCATTTTTATGTAAATATTTATGCACATCATAAGGATGACCCTGTCATAGAAGAGGCAAATTCTATATGTGAAGAACTTGGAATAAAACCATATAAAATATGGATAGAAGAAAAATTCAATTGGAACAGAGTAACAGAAATTTATAATGAAGTTACATCTACAAAACCAGATGAGTGGTGGATAGTATCGGATGATGATGAATTACAAGTTTATTCAAAACCAATACAAGATATTATTGATGAATGTGAAGAGAATGGTTGGGAGTTTGTTCGTGGTGGATTTCTTGATAGAATTGGTGAAGGTGGAGATTTTCCAAAAATAAACAATGATTCAAATGTATGGGAAGAAATGCCAAACGCTGGATTCTTTAGATACCCATTGAGTTTAGCAGAAGCAAATAAAGTTACTTTACTAAAAGGTAAACATAATGTTGTACCTGGACAACACTTTTTACAATTTGATAATGGAGATACATCATGGGGTGATTATCATCCATTATGTTATCCAACAGAAAAGAATTTTACACAAGTTCATCACTTTAAATGGGATTATTCAGTATTACAAAGATTAAAAGAAGTTAGTAATTCTACTGCAGTTGAATCATTTGCACAAGAATATAAAGTTATGTTAGAGGCAATTGTAGATAGAGATTACAAATTAAATTTAAATGAACGAGAGTTCATGTTTGAAAGAGTTGAATCACCAAATTATAACCAATATAGAAAATGGAAATCACTTACTAAAAAAATATTGAATATTGGTGGTTTGGTATGATATTTATTATCAGTTATAACTAAACAATATGAGGTTACCTTATGTCAGAAAATAAAGTAGATGATGCTTTACTATTAGAAGAAAGAAAAGTAAAAGCACTTGAAAAAATATCAAATGTATTAGATGCACTTACACTTTGGTTTGAAGAAATCGAAAAGGATGAGTGGGGTGATAGAATGGAATGGTATTTATCTGAATACTACAAAAAGTATATAGAAGAAGATAAAGAAAAATAATGAAACTTGGGATAATTGTTCCATATCGTAATAGAGCGGGACATCTTCGTAAATTTCGAGAATCTATATCAGAATACCTTAAAGACCAAGATTATGAATTAATCGTGGTTGAACAATCAGATGATTTACCATTTAATCGTGGTAAATTATTAAACATAGGATTTCAACAGGCAATTAGACAACAATGTAATTATGTTGTGTTTCACGATGTTGATATGTTACCAATCAATGTAGATTATTCTTATTCAGATGTTCCGATTCATCTTGCTACAAACTTCACCAATTCAGATAGGGAAATATTCGATACATACTTCGGTGGTGTAACAATGTTTCCAATTGACTTGTTTAAAAAAGTCAACGGATACTCAAATGAATATTGGGGTTGGGGATTTGAAGATGATGATTTGTTACTACGATTAACAGAAAAAAATGTTTATTCAGAATTTAAAATACATGAAGTTCCAAAAGAATCTACATCTGGATTGTACTTACATGGTGATGACAGCTATGTAAAATGTCCAAACACAATAGATATCACAAAAGATTTCACAATACATTGTACATTCAAACCAGATGAAATAATACCTGAATACGATAAAGACTTTGATGAATATTGTGTATTTAGTATTCCAGGTTGGGATACAACAATATCATATAATTCATTCAATAGATATAAATTTGAGTGTTGGGATATAGGAAAAATATGTCATCAAATCACATCAAAATATGATTACCCAAAACTAACAAGAATTACTATAACTTATAATAAATCTGAAAGGTTATTGATTATGTATCAAGATGGTGTGGAGATTGGTCGTAAAGAAATAACAAGAATGTTATTAGATACTAAAAGTGAAGATTTTTTTATTGGTATTGCAACTGATGAACGAAAATCTACAGGTAATAGAATAGTAGATAAAAAAAATAATGTTAAAAAAAGTTTTCGTGGTTTTGTTAGTGAATTTGCTTATTGGAATTCAACATTGGCATCAAATGAAATACGAGAGTTTACTGAAAGTTATGGTATGGGGTTTTTATATGATATAAATCAATATAGTAGTTCTAAACATTTAAAAATATATTATGATTTTAAACACCTTTCTTTAAATAATTCATTTAAGTATGATAAAGGTAAAGTGTTAAATCTGATAATTCCAAGACACTACGGAACATTTTATAACTCAATACCAAAAGTACAAAAAGAATTAGATGAAAAACGAATATCTATTCCCACCAGAAGAAATTCTACATTCCAAATGATTGAACATAAATCAGAAGGATATTCGGAGGGTAGTTGGAAATCTAAATCAACAAGATTAAATCAGATTAGATTTTACAATCAAGTTATAAATAACAAATCAAACTTAGATGAAGATGGGTTATCAAGTTTGAAGTATGTTACTAATTCAAAAGTAAAAGATAAAAACTATACATTTATATCGGTGAATTTATGAAGTTAGGAGTTTGCATACCATACAGAGACACAGGTGATGGAGTTCGTAAAGAACACTTGGATAGATTGATACCACACTTAGAAAAGTTCCTTGGCGATAGGAATATAGAATTTAGATGTTACATTGGCCATCAAGTTGATGATAAAAAGTTTAATCGTAGTGGAACAAAAAATGTTGCGTTTCTTGCAGCTAAAGAAGATGGTTGTGATTATGTAGCGTTTCATGATGTAGATATGTTACCACATGATGATTGTGATTACTCACATCCAGGTGATACACCAAAACATATCGCTACTTACTTATCACAATGGAATCATACTTTACGAGATATACATTATTTTGGTGGTGTGGTGATATTCACAATAGAACAATTTGAAGCAGTAAATGGATACCTTACAGATTATTGGGGTTGGGGATTTGAAGATGATGATTTATTTTGGAGATGTATTCAAAAAGGTTATTTTAAACCAGAGTATATTGAATCACCAGGTAGTTCAAAACTTTTACAATTTGATGGTGAAAAAACTTATATAAAAGTTCCTATCACTAATAGTATAAGAAACATACCAAACAAATCTTGTGAAATAGAAATGATTGTATATTCTGAAATTGAAAGTGAAGATAAAGAATTTTTAATTGGAAATGATATAGATTATTTAAAATATCCAATTTTATCACGAAGAGGTTGGGATTTTGATGTTTCATATAATAATTCAAAAGCATTTTCATATTGTTTGTGGGGTATGAAGAATGAATTATATTACGGGTGGATGATGAGATATCCTAATCAATGGAGTAAAGTTAATTTTAAAGTTGATACATATGAAAGAAGTAGAACCATCACAATTAATGATGAGGTATATGATGAAAAGTTTGGCCCACAAACATCTATTTTACCATATGAAGGCGATTTAAAACGATATGGTTCAACACCATTTTATATTGGAAAATCACCACCAAATCCACATGACCCTTATAAAGAGAGAACAAGACCATTTAGGGGTAAGATGCATTCTATAAAGATATGGAATGAACACAAGGAATTAGTACTACACTATGATATGAATAAATCATTTAAAGGAGAAACAATATTAGATTTAAGTGGAAATGAGAATCATGGAAAACTTGTAATTGGTGATGGAAAAATAAAAAAAGAAAATATACAAATACCAAAAACAATCACACCACATAGAAGATGGGGAACTATGGAGTGTATGTATCATGATGATGAGGGAATTGTGAATCAAGAATTTCAAGGAGACCCTGAAGCAACTTCTTTAAATGAAGTTAAATATAAAAAAGGAATGCAAAAAGATAGAATCGATATCACTAAGAATGGTTTATCAGATATGAAATATGAGATAGAATCAACACAAGATGATATTTATAGTAGACACAAAATAATAAATGTTATTTTTAAATGAGTGAAGAAAACAAACGAATAGACCACGAATACAATAGGATTCAGAAGATATTACCAGGTATTGAAGCCCAAACTTCACCTACATTTTGTCTTGCAAAATGGCATCATGTTACTATATATCTTCACTTGGGTGAAACTCATAGTTGTTATCATCCACGACCTCACATTATTCCATTAGAAGAATTAAAAGATAATCCATCTGCTCTTCACAACACTATGCATAAAAAGTTAGAAAGAAAACAAATGTTAGAGGGTGAAAAACCAGAGGGTTGTACTTATTGTTGGAATGTTGAAGCATTAGGACCTGATTATTTAAGTGATAGAAAACAAAGAACGGTTGCAATTCACGAGGGAAATGAAGATAGAGTAAAAACTATTGTAAACAATCCCTGGGATATGAATGTAAATCCTGAATATATAGAATTATCATTTGGTAATCAATGTAACTTTAAATGTGGTTATTGTCATCCGAGATATAGTTCTACATTCTTTAAAGAAATAAAAGAGTTTGGACAATATAAAGGAATGTTAAATGATGCAAGTTATGATATTGGTTGGTTTGAAAAGAAATTGCAAGAAGAAGAAGAGAGTAATCCTTATGTAAAGGCATGGTGGGATTGGTGGCCAGAAGTATCAAAAACTTTAACTATATTACGAATAACTGGTGGTGAACCAACAATACATGGTAGTACATATAGATTGTTAGATGAAATTAATAAAAATCCTATGCCACATCTTGAGTTAAATATTAATACAAACTTGGGAACCAATCCAAAATTATTTGATAGGTTTGTTGAAAAGTTAAAACCAATTATTGAGGAGAAAAAAGTAAAAGAGTTTAAGTTGTTTACTTCTATTGATACTTGGGATAAAGATAAAGCTGAATATTTAAGAACAGGATTGGATGTTGAGTTATTTGAAAGAAACTTTAATAAATATTTAGAGGAAATACCAAATAGTAGATTATCATTAATGATAACATTTAATAATTTAGTTGTTTCGAGTTTTGATAGTTTATTAGAACAAATATTAGTGTGGAGAAATAAATATAATAGAAGAAATTGGATTAATGAAAATGGACATATTGTACAACGAATTCAAATGGATACACCATATTTAAAAGAACCATCACATTATGATATGAATATTTTACCAAAAGAACAATTTGCTCACTATATGGATAAACATTTAAGGTTTATGGAAGATAATTTTGCAGAATGGGATATAAATAAATTTGATATGATGGAAGTAGAAAAGTTCAAACGAGTTCATGATTATTATATGGATTCAAAACCTGATGAAACATATTTGAAAAAGGCTAAATCAGATTTCTACACATTTTTTAGTCAATACGATATTAGGAGAGAAACAAATTTTAAAAAAACTTTTCCTGAATACAATGATTTTTATAATGAGTGTTTAGATGTATCAAAATCATATAGACAGAGTAGTGTTGAAAAGGTTAGAACATTACAGAATAGAAGAGAAGCTTTACGAGAACGAAGAGAACAAAGATTAAAGAGGAGTAAGAGGTGATTAATTTTATAAAAAAACTCTATAATAAAATAGTTTCTAAATATAGATTACAAAAGAAACTAAAAGAGTTGAGAAAAAAAGACCCATTTATTTACAAATGAAAGATGATTTAAAAAAGTCAAAAACATTTTGTATGATGCCTTGGATACATATGCATTCTTGGCCAAATGGTAATACATTCCCTTGCTGTATGTGGGATTCAACAAAACCAATTGGTAATGTAAATCAATCATCATTAAAAGATGTATGGAATTCTGATGATATGAAATCACTTAGAAAGAATATGTTGAACGATGTAAAAACAAGTGGGTGTACTCGTTGTTATGAGTTAGAAGAATCTGATGTGTTCACTTTAAGAAGGTCGGTTAATGAATCTTTTTCTCATCATATGGATAAAGTATTGGAAACTTCTGAGGATGGAAGTGTTGAAGATGTAAATATGGCATATATGGATATTAGATTTTCAAATATTTGTAATTTCAAATGTAGAACTTGTGGACCAGAGTTGAGTACTGCTTGGTATGATGAACATAAAAAAATGTTTGGTAAACCAAATCATCCTAAGTTTATGAATGTTGAATTATATAGTCAAATAGAACCACTATTGATGGATGTAGAAGAAGTTTATTGGGCAGGTGGAGAAGTTTTAATCACAGAACAACATTATGATATTTTAGATTATTGGATTAAGAATGGAAAGAAAGATGTAAGACATAGATACACAACAAACTTTAGTGTTTTTAATCACAAGAAAAAAAGTATATTAGATTATTGGAATTACTTTGATGATGTAAGAGTTGCTGCAAGTTTAGATGCTGAAGGTGTTAGGGGAGAATATATTAGAAGTGGAACTAATTGGGATACGATTGTGAAGAACAGAGAAAAGATGATAGAACAATGTCCTGATGTATATTTTGAAATCACACCTACAATTAGTATTATGAATGTGTTTGATTTACCAAACTTTCATAGAAGTTGGGTAGAGGCTGGTTTGTTAGATATAAACAATGTTAGAGTAAATATCTTAACTTATCCTGATTGTTTTAGAATCCAAAATTTAACTCAAGAGTTAAAAAAAGAAGTTATTGGAGCATATAATGCTCACATTGATTGGATAGAAAATTATGGTGATACTCACGAAATGGATGTAAGTAATGTTTTACATGGGATGAATACTATTATTAACTTTTTGATTGAGAAAAAAGGTGATTCTTTAGATGAGTGTAAACGAAGAATTGAACAATTAGATAGTTTTAGAAACGAAAAGTTTAAGGATGTTTTTCCTGAATTAAGAGATTTGTGGTAATGGATATAAATAAATTAAAAAAGAGTAAAACATTTTGTCCTTTTCCATTTATGAATTTAAATAACAACACCAATGGAAGTTTAAAATTGTGTTGTGCTATTTTTAAAAATGACCACATCAAAATGGATGATGGTACAGAGTATAAAATTAATGAAGACAATTTTGATGAAGCTTGGAATAGTAATTACATGAAAAGTGTACGAACAAAAATGAGAGATGGTAAGTTTGTTTCTGAGTGTATTGGTTGTTATAATCTTGAACAATCCGGTGTTGAGAGTACAAGACAAACAGCATTAAGAGATTACTTAAGTGATAATGGACACTTTGTTTGGATGAGAGATAATTTAATTGATAATATTGTAAATACTTCAGACGATGGTGAAATTGATGGTAAGATTTTAAGTTTAGAATTAAGATTAGGAAATCATTGTAATTTAAAATGTATGATGTGTTGGGGATATAGTAGTAGTAAAGTTAATAATGAAAGATTGGTTTTATTAGAAAAGAAAGATATTCCTTATTGGTTATCGGAATCATGGCAAGATGAAAAAAGTGTTAAGAAAGAAAATATGTTATGGTATGAAGATGAAAAGTTTTTAGATAATTTTAAAAAAATAGCACCTAATCTTAAACGATTATATGTAACTGGTGGAGAACCAACAATAAATAAAGCATTAGAAGATATGATTCAAATATTAGTTGATTCTGATAATGATGAGTGTTATGTATCTTGGACTACTAACTTAACTACTTGGAATGAGAGATTGTATAATAATTTAAAATTTTTTAAAAGAGCAGAAGTTCAGGTAAGTATTGATGGATTTGAAAAATCAAATGATTATATAAGAGCTGGTTCTACTTGGAAAGATATAAAAAATAATTTTAAAAAACTAATTTTATTACCAAAAAATGTCAAGGTACAAGTTTATTCTGTATTACAATTTATGAATACTTTTGAATTAGGTAAATTAATTTATTGGTTAAAAAATTTACGATATAGTAAACAAGTTTATTTTTGGCCTATTGTTTTAGAACAACCACTATATATGAGAACAAAAGTAGTACCTGAAAATTTAAGAAATGATGCTATTAACAAATATAAAAAACTTTTAAAAATTAAAAATCAATACTTACCTAATATAGATGAGGGTATTGAAAGAATTATAAAAACATTAAACGATGATTGGAATTCAGAACCAATGTTTGGCGAGTTCTATCATAAAGTAAAACAAACACAAGATAATCAACTGAAAATGTTTTTCCAACAAATATATTTTACGGAAAAAAATACAAAGAAAGAAAACTTTGTTGAAACATTTTCTGAATTTGAGGATTTATATAATGAGTACAGAAAATCAATTGGAATCGATATTAGCGGGTGAAAATAAGTATCTCAATGTTACATGGCAAGTAAATAACCAATGTAATTATAGATGTAGTTATTGTAATCCAGGTAATTGGCAAGGAGACCATAAAAATAAAGATACGGATAAATATGTTTTGTATTTATTTAGGATTATTGACCACTTTAAAAAAAGGGGATATACTGCATTTAAGTTTTTCTTTTCTGGTGGTGAACCTTGTAATTGGAAACCATTAATAGATATTTGTAAATTTTTACACGAAGAAGTTGATTCACCATTATTAGCAATAAACACAAATTTAAGTAAACCACTTAAGTGGTGGGAAGAGAATCACCACTACTTTCAAGATGTTGTTGCAAGTTATCATCCTGAATTTGCAGATTATGATAAATTTTTAACTAACGCTCAGTTTCTACAAGATAAAGTAAATTATTTAGCAATTAGAATGATGATGCATGATGGTATGTTTAAAGAACAAATTGAAACAGGTGAAAAGTTATATGAAGAAATGGATAATTGTGCTTTTGAATGGGTTCCTTTGTTAGATGATTTACAAGGAGATGCAAAGCCGTGGGAGTACTCTGAACAATGGAAAAAAGATTTCTTTAAAGAAACAGAGGGATACAAAAGAAAGTTTGGTAGTGTAGAGGTTCCATTTAAATCTAAACCAATGTATAGTATAGAAAAGTGGGGGAAAGATACTTATAGAGTAACAAACTCAAATCGTTTAAGTGCTCAAAGATTAAACTTTTTTAAAGGTTGGAAATGTTTTTTGAATGATGCTATTTTTATAGCACCAAATGGAGATGTAACTGCCGGTAGTTGTGGAGTTAGTGGTAAGATTGGTAATATGAATGAGGGTTGGTTAAACTTAGATAATTCATCAGTAATTTGTCCAAGAGAATATTGTCCATGTGGTACAGATATGATTATACCAAAGATTAAACCAGGAACTTCTGAGTTTGATAGAGATGATTATGATATTGTGGAAAAGGAGTTAATAAATTTATGACAAGGTTTGCATCAGTAATAGCACCTGAATGGAGTTTAGAAACACCATCTATGGCACAGGCATATTTGACTGGAGCAATAGATGGAAAGTACGAACATAAAAAATTTGATTTAAATTTAGAAAGTGCAAAGTTATTAAGGAATCAATATGGTAAATATTGGTCTCCTGTTGGTCATTTCTTTTGGACTAATCCTGAAAGTTTTGAAAATGATATTTTACCTATATTGAAATCATACTACGATTCGGTTCTTGATGAATTATCTACTTTTGATGTAGTTGGGTTTACAATTTATTTCTCGAACGCCTTAGTAACTAATTGGTTGGGTAGAGAATTAAGAAAAAGAAATAAAGATATAAAAATAATTTATGGTGGACCCGCTTGTTGGAATAAAGAAAAGTGGATGTTACAAGATGCAGCTTGGTGTGATGCTGTTTGTGGAGCAGAGGGTGATGAAATCATTGTTGATATTTTAGATTGTGTTGATAAAGGAGAAGATTTTAGTTCTGTATTAGGTTTATGGTGGAAACAAAGAGGTGAAGGTGGTTCTATAAAATGTACTTTTAATTTACCAAGACCTATGATAAGAGATTTAGGAACATTACCAATACCTAACTTTGATGATATTAATATTCAAGATTATGGTGAGTTTCATTACTCTACTAAACCAACATTACCAATACAAGGCTCAAGAGGATGTACTGCAAAATGTACATTTTGTGCAGAAACAAGAACTTTTAGATTTAAAAGAGCAGATAAAATATATGAAGAAGTTGTTTCTATGAATAAAAAATATGGAATTCATGATTTCCAATTTGTAGATTCATTGGTAAATGGTAGTATGGGTGATTTTAAAAAATTCGTTGAAATGATAAACTCTACAGATAGTTTGAATGTAAGTTTTGGTGGATATGCAAGAACACATAAAAAAATGACACCAGAACTTTGTAAAGAAGCAGGAAAGGCTGGATTTACTTGGTTATCTTTTGGTGTAGAAAGTGGAACACCTAAATTACTTGAGTTGATGGAAAAACGACAAAAAGTAGAAGTATCAGAAAATACTTTATATGCATGTAAAGCTGGTGGAATTAGAGCAGATGTTAATTGGATAACAGGATATCCACAAGAAACTCCTGTTGATTGGATAACTTCTTTAATGTTTTTATATAGAAACAGATATAATATTCCTGTAGTTGCAGCAAACCAATTACCAGCAGGTATTACACCTGGAACACCACTTGATATACATAGAGAACATTATGATACTGCACCAAATGGGTGTCATATTATATGGGATTGGACATCTAAAAATTATGACAATACATTTATAAACAGATTTTTGAGATTAAAGTACACACATGCTTTTATCGATATGATTAGAATTTATTATTCAGGTTTTTGGGATATAAGAGATTCTTATAAATTGAATATAACTGAGCCTCGTAATGAAATGAATCAAAAAGTTCATGATAATCATGATAATCAAACACAAGGTTCTTATTGGTATAATCTTCAGTTTGGTGGAATCAAAAATCACTTTAGTAGTAAAAAATTCAAATCTCATGAACATGAATTAGTTGGTAAACCTGAAGAGTATAAAGATGATTTCATTGATTGTAATGTTCCTTTCTTAGAAGAACAAAATATTCCACATGAAAGTGAACATGATGGTACACCACCAGAAGAAACTATAAGGAAACAATTAAGAGAAGATACAAAAGCTTGGTTATATTTCTTATGGAGAGTGTTTGGTGGGTTTACATTAGATTTCGATTTAACAGAAGATTATATGGAAAGAAATGCTGATGGTGCTGAATTTAATATAAAATTTAAATTTGAAGTTACATTAGATGGGAAGTATAAAATAAAATATAATAATGAATTAAAATATGAAGAAAGTGGATTAAGAAGTACAAATGTTAGACTTGTAGATAAAAACGGAAATGAAAGATATGAACTTAACTATGATTTATCATTTACTGATGAATTTGAAGAAGAGGGTGATATGTCTACCGAATTTGAAGATAAAGAGTATTTGATTAAAAAATATGGCGTTCCAAATTATATTGATATGAATGATACAGAAAAATATAAAGTAAACTTTCCAAGACCAGAAAATATGAGGTTTTAATGGATAAGTTTTGTAGTTTAGCGTTTGGTAGTATTTCAACAGGAGAGTTTAGGAAATCAAGAGTGTGTTGTAATAATCCATCTTCAGTAGTTGATGAAAATGGAAAACCAATTTTGGTTGATAGTGATAACTTTGATGAAATCTTAAATAGTAATACTCACAAAGAAATACGAAAAAGTATGTTAAATGGAGAATCTCATCCAAGTTGTGAACGATGTTGGAGTGTTGAAGATAATGGTGGTATGAGTTATCGACAAATATGGAACAACATATTTAGAAAAAATTTAGGTGAATTAGAAAGAAATTGTTTACCAGATGGTTCTTTAAAAAATACAAAAATAATTTATCTTGATATTACATTAGGAAATAAATGTAATTTAATTTGTAGAATGTGTAATCCAAATAGTTCAAATCAATGGATAACTGAAGATAATAAATTTAAAATTTGGGGAGATAATATTGAAGATGAACAAGATATAGTTTGGTTTACTCTTGGTGATATTACTGCAGAAGATACACTTGAAAAGTTCAAAGATTTAAAACATATAAACTTTCTTGGTGGAGAACCATTGTTAATAGATGAACATCTTAATTTTTTACAAAAATTATCAGAAACTAAATTATCAAAAAATATAACTTTATCATACAACACTAATCTAACTACACTACCAAAAAAATATTTAGAAGTTTGGAAAGATTTTCAAATGGTTTCATTGGGAGTATCTGTTGATGGATATGATGAACGAAATGATTATATTCGATATCCTGTTAAATGGAAAAAGATAACAAAAAATATAGAAGAAATTTCTAAATATAGAAATGAAATTAATCTTGATTTATCTATTCATTCTACTTTTCAGTTATTAAACATTTACTATATTGAAGAGTTTTTAGATTGGGTATATAGTTTGGGTAAGTATGGTTTTGTAAGATTTCCATTTTTTATATGGCTAACTTTTCCTATATGGTATGAAGTTAGATTATTAAGTTTGGATGAAAGAAAAAAACTATATAAAAAATATACAGAACTTAGTTCTAAATATAAATTAAAATTTAAACCAAATGATAGGGAACATGAATGGATAAAAATTTTTGATAGCCATTTAGAAACTATGTTATCAAATCTTGATTCTAATAAAGTAAAAAGTGGAAGAAAAGAATTTAAAAGAATTACACCTTTACAAGATAATTATAGAAAACAAGATATTAAAACATTAATTCCAAAATTATCGAGGTTTTATGAAATTTGATTTACTTATAGGTATTGGTTGTAGTTATACATTTGGACATAGTTTATATCAACATCAACAATTTTTAGATGGTGTTGGAGTAAAGTTTATCAAAGATGATTTAGAACACACTGGTGATGATAGGGTAAAAGCTTTTAATTTTGATTTATCTAACTCTTGGGTTCGTAACTTATCAGACCAATTAGAATGTGAATATTTAAATCTTGGTAGTCCAGGTGCAAGTATAGAAGAGGGATTTAGGATAATTACACAATTATTTAGTAAAAAACCAATTTATTGGGAAAATTGGGATAAGAGTGATAATAGAAGTGTTCTAAGAGATAATAATGTAAAATGTTTTTTGACTATTTCTGATATTGATATTTCTAAATATAAAAACATTCTTATTGTTCATAATTTACCAGATATTAATCGATTTCCTTATTTAGAAGATGGTTCTGATTTTCCAATAACATGGCCTTCTACTGGATTTAATTCTGATATTGATTCTTATGGGGCTAAATATAGAGGTGAAAAACTCATAGATACACGATATAATATGTACAGAGAACTAACAACAAAATTTTTAAAATCAAAACAAATAGAATATTTTGATTTTTCTCAAAAAAGATGTGGAAAAGATAATAACCTTTTATCTACTTGTGATTATATTTTACCAAAAAGTAAAATACAAATGCTTGATAACTTCACCATACGAACAGAAACTAAGGGTAAGATAAATGATACTCATTGGAGTTTAAAGGGTCATAAAGTTTTATCTCATTTGATTTATGAAAAGTTAAAGGAAAAATATGACGGAATTTAAAAAAATATACTTTGGTTTTGACCATTATGAATTATCACAAGAACCTAAAATAAAAGAAATTTTAACTACAAAACTTAGGGGATTTCAAGATGATATATATCCAAATGATAATGATTTTTTACCATTAGAAGGTCCTGATGAATGGAGAGTGGTTCATCCATTTCATAATATTAGAACAATGATGTATGAATTAGACCATCCTTACATTGTAGAATCTAAATCTACTGATTGGTTAATAGATAATAATGTACCATTTTTATATCCAATTGGTACTGCAGGTGGACCATGGGATTGGACACAGAAATTGGTTATAAAATCATCCAAAGGAGTTACGGAAGAAGAATCACCAAGAAGATATTTGTTTAAATTTATTAAAGAAAAAACCAAACAAGCTATACGAGATAAAAAGGGATATATTGTTTTGGATATGTCATTTGAGGGATTTCCAATCGTACAAACACATAAAAACACAACAGAGTTTTTATCGTTTAATTTAATTCAATCTTTGTATTTGGCTTGTGAACGAGAAAATATTCCACCAGAACAAGTTGTTTTTTGTCATGGAAATTTGTTGGCAGAACAACAATTAAACGAATTTAATAAAAAACATAACATAACAAATCCTATAAAAACTTTAGAATGTATTTGGTATGAAACACAAATAAAAAATAGACGTGAAAATCAAGTAAAAGAAAGTGAAGTTCAAAGTTTAAATTTAAAAATTCCACATGGGTATAATTGGAGAAGACCAAAAGAAGGTATAATGAAAATAGCTGAAAAAAGGTTTGAAGAAAATTTTAATTACAAAGTACAGAATCTTGAATCAATGAAGAAGTTTCAATGTTTGGTGAGAAGACCAAAAACAGTTAGGGCATTTACTATGTTGGGATTAAATTATTATGATTTACTTAAACATGGTGAGTGTAGTTTTTCTCTTAAATTTAGTTTTTTAGATTCAGAACACATTGGTGCTTTGGATGATAATAGAAAGTTACGACCGGAAGGATTAGATGGTAGACACTATAATGGTGATGCACCAGGACCTGAAGATGCAAAACTATTATTAGATAAAGATTTATCAGGTAAATTTGCACCAAATTATTTGTATAGACATACTCGTATGTTTCGTAGTTCAAAGGATATACGAAGTATGGAAAATATAAATAATTTTGTTGATAAATTACCATTAAAATATGATACATATGATTTAGCAGAAATTGATTCTTTAACATATCAAAACAATCAATACAATAATACTTTCTTTAGTGTTTTACCAGAAACTTGGTATGATGATATCAATATAGTGTTTTTCTCAGAAAAAATATTTAAAACAGTTGGTGGGTTTCATCCTTTTGTTTTAATTTCTAATCCAAATTCATTAAAATATTTTGAAAAATTAGGATACAAAAATTTTGATTTTGGAGTAGATTTTGATTCAATAAAATCTCCTGTTAGAAGAATACAAGAGATATTGCCAATAGTTCAAAATCTTTGTTCGTTAAGTAATAAGGAATTATTAGATTGGTATTCCAATCAAAGTGATATATTAATACATAACTATTATACTTTAATGAGTCAAGAAAGAGTTAGAGAAAATGCCAAAACACTTTTAAATTTATATGAGGGTATAGATGGATAATAAAAAATATTTCTTTTTAGGAGATTCTTTTTTAGGAACAAAGTATGGAGAAGAATATACAAAAGGTGAATTCACTTTAGATATTCCTGAAGTACCTTATTTTTTTAAAGAAAAATTAAATTTAAAAGATGAACAAATAAAAATACAATATAATCCAGGAGAATCTTCTCATATATTTTGTAATTATATTTTAGCATATTTAAACAAATTGATAAATAATAAAAAGGATACTAAAAATTTATTTATAGTTTTTTCAGTTCCAACACCATATAGACATCGTTTTACTCAAATAACAGCTTGGGAAAATTTCCCACTTTTTAATTTTACATTTAGAAAGTTATTTGATAAATCATATAAAAATAATTTGATTCCTAATTTCGATAAAACAGAAACGGAAATTATTCAAGATATTTATGATAGAAATCTTGTAGATATAGATAAAATGTGGTGTGTTGAAATTATTTGTCTTATAAAAACATTAGAATTTTTTGGTGTTAATTTTGTGTTTTATATTGGTCGTAAACAAGGAAGTGTAAATATGAAAAAATACTTTACTAAAGATGAATTAAAATATTTTATGTGGGAAGATACAAATTATAATGCTAATGAATATTTACAAAGTTTAAATAAAGATAAAACAAAATATTTAGATATTCATCGACCTATTGGACATATGGTGGAAGTTCCTACTTTTTATAAAAATGAAGATTATGTCAATTGGCAAAAAAATTACATAAAAAAATCAACACCACTTTTTCATCCAAATTATAATGGATACGAAGTTATTGCAAATAAATTAATTGAGAGACTCCAAAATGATTAAAACTATTTTAACTTTTGGTTGTAGTTTTACTGCAAATCCACCTTGTTGGCCGTATCGGTTAAGGGAGATTACAAAAGAAAACATAACACATTATAACTTTGGTAAAGATTCAGTTGGTAATGGGTTTATTTCTAAAAAGGCTATGTATGTTTCAAATCAATTAAAAGAAAGAAAGTTAAAAAAAGAAGAAACATTATTTTTAGTGATGTGGAGTAGTCCATTCAGGTCCGAATTTTTTATGGATTCTAAATTAGTTGGTGAAAAGAAATATAGAAGTTTCGGATATACTGGTGATGAAGATTTACGATGGAATAAACTTACAAATAGAAATCAATGGCAAAATCCAATATCTTTAAGTGGAGTATCTGGTAAAAGTGGATGGTTATTAAATGGGAATTTATTTCATGGTAGTACGGGTGGACATAATAATTCTAAAATTTCAGAATTATATCTTAAGTTTCAAGAACTTGATTTATTTAATGCAAAACATCAGTATTTAACAAACATAGAACACATTGTTAAATTGGGTAATTTTTTTGAAAATAAAAATATAAATTTTAAATTTGTGTTTGGTTTTCCTGTAAAGAGATTTTTAAATGAAATATCAAATGGTGATACTCAATTTGAATTAGAGGGTAATTATTTATTAAATGAAATAAATAAAGATTGGTTTATTGAATGTGGTGAATTTGAAAGTGTGTATGATTGGGGAGTACATTATGATTCAAATGGGCATCAATGGAAGTTCGATGATACGATAATTAAAAAACTTCATATTGAATCAAATGGTTTATACGAATTTGATAAATTAATTTGTCCTGAAGATATGCAACAAGCTTATCATCCAACAATATTTGGTCATCAAGTTTTTGTGAATGAATATTTAAAAAAAATAAAATGGGATATTTTCAATGTCTAAAAATGTTTCAGATATAATTCGTAAAAAGTGTATTGAAAATCCTACTTGGATGGATAATAAAATTCATATTGAACTTACAAACACGAGTAGATTTGATTTTGATATTTGGGATTATTATCATGAGTATGATAAAATAATATATGATGCTCGTGGTGAATGTGTAACTTGGGAAAACCATCCACTAAAAGAGTATAATTATCATGATAAAGAATGGCATCGTTATTGGTGGCATGGTCTATCTTCAGATGTGGATGCATCTAAGATACGATTCATCACAAGTGATTTGTATGAAAGAGATTTTAGTTGTCCAACATTTCAACATTGTTGGTTTGAGCATGTTCTGATAGAAAGTGATATTAAAGATGTAAAATTTACAAATAATATTAAAAAACATTTTATTTACTTAAATAATAGAATATCACCACATAGATTATATTTTTTATCATTTTTAGAAAAGTACAATTTTTTTGATAAATCACACATTTCATTTTCTACATCTGATGGGTTTTTTACAAATCTTTTTAAAAATGGATATAATTCTAATACTCCAATAACAAGATATGATTATGATTATGAGATTGAAACTTTTTTTGGTGATATAATTAATGAACAAGATATTACAAACACTCTTGAAAATTTAGTAATAAATCAACCATATGATTTAGATAGAGAGGAAATGGCTACATCAGAACAACACAATCCATGGCGGATGAATCAAGAAATACAACCATTTTTTAATGATTCTTTTTTGTTTTTATGTTCAGAATCTTGTGTTGCACATGAAAGGTTGTTTTTAACAGAAAAGGTATTTAAAGGATTTGGTATGAAAAAACCAATGATTGTTATAGGTAATCCATTTACACTTAAAAAGTTAAAAGAAATGGGATATAAAACATTTGATACATGGTTTGATGAATCATATGATGAAATTGTTGATGTTAAAAAAAGATTTGAAAAAATATCTGAAACATTAATTACAATAGGAAATAAATCAATTGATGAATTAAAAGAAATATTGAACGATATGAAAGATACATTAGAATACAATTATAATCATTATATAGAACGAGCAAAAAATGTTAGTGAATTAGAAAAACAATTAATAGAGTTTATAGAAAAATGAGATATATTTTTGTTAATAATATGAATTCACCTTCTATCAGATTTGAAAAGCAAGTAGGATTTTGTTGGGGATATGCTCAGATATTTAAAACTTGGTTTGATGATTTTGATTTTTATTCATTGGATGAAATAAATAAACATTTAAATAATGATAAAAAAGTATTATTTATTGGAGTACCAGATTATTGTGATAAAGTAGATTATTTTATAGATGATAGTTTTTATAAAACAAAAGAATATGAACATTTAAAAGAAATTTGTGAAAAAGATAGAGATTTGTATATAGTGTTCTGTTCATTCAAAGATGGTTCATCAACATACTATGGGGATGGTAATAGTTACTTAAATAAACTATATGAGGTTGTAGATAAGTTGGGTGTAAAATTTGATAATACAATGGTTATTACAAAGTTTGCTGATTCTGAATTTGAATTTAATAAAGTTGCTAAAGAATTAAACAGAATTCCATTTAAAAATGTTTCATGGAATTGGTCTTATTTAGTTGATTGGGTGATAGAAGAAAAGACAAAAAAAGAAAAACACTTTATTTGTTTGAATAGAATACGAAAACCACATAGGTTATATATAGGATATTTGTTGTGGAAAAATTCTTTAATTGATAATAATGTATTTAGTTATTGGTCATATTGTGGTGATGAAATGGAATTGGTGGAAAAAAACTTTTTTCCTGATGGAAAAGAATATGAGGTAAAAATGTTAGCAAATGAATTTGGAATAAGAGATAGAGAATCTTCTCGTAAATTTTTATCAAATATTCCATATAAAGCAGATAAAATTGATAATATTGTTGATAAGGATTATAGTTATATAGTAACAGAGGAAATGAAAGAGTTGTATAAAAAATCTTTTTTGAATATTATTACAGAAGATAAGTGGTATTCCAATTCAACAGATGAAAAAGTTTCAATAACAGAAAAAGTATTTAAGGCAATAAAATCTAAACAACCATTTTTAGTTGTTGGGCAACCAAATACATTAAGACATTTAAAAAGACTTGGATTTAAAACATTTGATACATGGTTTGATGAATCATATGATAGTATTGATAAACTAAAAACCCGTACAGACCTTGTTTTTAGTGAAGTAAAAAGAATTTGTAGTTATGATATGGAAAAGATAAATTCAATTTATAATGAAATGGAAGAAACATTAGAATACAATTATAGTTTAATAAAATTACTTTCAAGTAAAGAATATTTTTTAGATAACATAAATTTAACTTTGGGGATAAAGGAGTAATAAAATGAACATCGGATTTATAGGATTGGGAAAACTTGGATTACCTTGTGCACTTGCAGTAGAGTCAAGAGGACATAGTGTAGTAGGTTATGACCCATCAGAACAAGTAAAGGATATTATTGATACACGAAAACTTCGATATCAAGAGATATGGGCTCAAGATTATTTAGATAAAACCAACATCAAGATTAAATCAATAGAGGAAGTTGTAAAACATTCTGAAATAATATTTGTTCCAATACAAACACCACATGGTGAAAAGTTTGAGGGTTCAACACGAATACCTGATGAAAGAAAAGATTTTGATTACACTTTTTTAAAAAAAGGTATTAAAGATTTATCTGATGAAATAGAAAAACAAGGTGAGGATAAAATAGTTATTGTGATATCTACAGTCTTACCTGGTACAATTCGTAGAGAAATAAAGCCATTATTAGGTAAACATACTAAGTTATGTTATAATCCATTCTTTATTGCAATGGGAACCACAATGAGAGATTTCCTTAAACCAGAGATTGTGTTGTTTGGTGTTGAGGATAAAGAGGCTTCAGAAAAAGCTAAAAAGTTTTACAGAACATTACATCACCAACCATTTTATGAAACTACGATTGAGAATGCAGAATTAATCAAAGTGTGTTACAATACTTTTATAAGTTCTAAAATTTCTATTGTAAACACAATTATGGAAATGTGTCATCATTTACCAAATACAAATGTAGATGATGTAACTAATGCATTAAAAATGTGTGATGAACGAATTATATCAGATAGATACTTAAGTGGTGGTATGGGAGATGGTGGTGGTTGTCATCCACGAGATAACATTGCATTAAGTTGGTTAAGTGATAAATTGGGTGTTAGTTATAATTGGTTTGATAATATAATGAAACAACGAGAAATCCAAACTGAGTGGTTAGCAGATTTAGTTGAAGAACATTGTGATGGATTAGGAATAAACATTCTTGGTAAATCATTTAAACCCGAAACTAATATCACCACAGGTAGTCCAGCTATTTTATTGAAAAATATTTTAGAAGAAAGAGGACATGGAGTATTTATGTGGGACCCGTATGTGGATGAAAGTTGGGAAGAAATTAAACATAAGTATGATGATGTGGATGAACCACAATTATATTTTATAGGAACTAAACATCCAGAATTTGTTGATTTTCCTTATGAAGAAGGTTCAATCATAATAGACCCATGGCGATATATACCAAAACGAGATGGTATAAAAGTTATACACATTGGAGATTCTTCTGTATGAACTATTTGATATTGGGTGGTGCTGGTTACTTAGGAACTTCCCTTGTTGATATTTTATTAAAAAACAATAATAATGTAATTGTTTATGATTCTTTGATACAAGGTAGTTATGGTATAAATAAATTTAAAAGTTCTAAATTAAAATTTATTCAAGGTGATGTAGAAAACTTTGATGAATCTTTTTTAGAAAATATTGATGTTGTATTATACCTTGCTTCACCAAGATTAGATGTAGATAATACACCTATAGATAAAAAATTGTTTTTATCAACACTTAAACGAATTTATACACAATGTATTAATAGTGGAGTAAAAAAGTTTCTTTTTCCAAGTAGTTGTAGTGTTTATGGATTCAATGAAGATATCGTTGATGAATCATCACCAATAAAAATTACATCTACTTATGCAGAACTTAAATATCAATCAGAGTTGATATTATATCCTAATGAAACTATGAAAGTATTTATTCCACGAATCTCTACTTTGTTTGGTGATAGTTTTTTATTCAGAGATGATTTGATGATAAATAATATGGTTTTAACATCTTTAAAAGAAAATATAATAAAAATATATGGAAAGGATATGTGGAGACCAAATCTTTATGTAAAGGATTGTTCTAAATTATTACTATTATTATTAGAAAAAAATATTGATGGTGTTATAAATCTTGGTTCTAATAATCTTAATATTCAGAAAAAAGATATTGTTGATAATATTATTGATTTACTTGATGGTGATATTTTAGTTTCATATTCTTCTAACAATGATAGTAGAAGTTATAAAGTTAATTTTGATAAATTAAATAATCAGATTGATTTTGAATACACAAGTTATAATGATGTTATAAGAAATACAATTTTATATTTGAGGTAGTTATGAATGTAGATAAATTTAGAGGTGGTAGGGCAATACCCGATAAAGAGGTTGTTGAATTTTGGGAAAAGTATGCTGTAAATCTTGGTAAGATAATTCTTGAAGATAAAGATTATAAAAAACTATTTGTCGATAAATTTGATGAGTGGATAAGTTCATCAAAGTTAAATACTTTAAGTGGGTTAAAAAATTTTGAATACAAAACCTTTACTGCGGGAACATCACAATCATTTGATTCATTTTGGATGAGAAATCATAATAGAAGATTTCGTTGTTTCAAGGGTGAATTTTTTTATCATAAAGCAAATTGGAAGAAGTTTCATGATTGGAAATATTTGGAAGAGGATACGATTGAAAAAAATGATGCAGTTGTAATTAGTTTCCCATTTAGTGATTATTGTAAACAACATCCTAAAATGATTGAAGTTTTAGAAGAGTGTGAACTATTAAAAGTTCCTGTCTTGATTGATTGTGCATATTATGTTATTTGTAAAAATTTAAATTTTGATTTTTCAAAATATGAGTGTATTGAAGATATTACATTTAGTGTTAGTAAAGGGTTTTATCTCGGTAATAAAATAAGAGCAGGAATAAGATATACAAAAACCTTTACGGATGATAATATAGATATAATGAATGAGTGGAACCAAGTAAATCATATTTCAGCATATCTCGGATATAAATTATTATCAAAATTTCCATCTGATTATGCTTTTAATAAATTTGAATCAAAACAAAAAAAGTTTTGTAAGAAAAATAATTTAACACCTACTGATTGTGTATCTTTTGCATATGGTGGTGATGAGTATAATGAGTTAAATAGAGGAACAGAAGTAAATCGATTATGTATTTCAGACCAAATAGGAGATGAGGTTTGATAAATTTATATTTGTTAGAAGATGCTTATGGATTTGGAAATAGATTACTAATGTGGAATGCTTGGTATAATTTTTTATCCAATCAAGATAAAGATTTTACAATATATGTTTGTAGAAAAAATCAATTCAAAGAATTGGATTATTTTAATTATCCAAAAACAAAACATGGTTGTAGTGGATTATCCTATTATGGTAGAAAGAAAAGGTTTAAAGGTGATTTAACTTTTCCTAAAAATCAACCATGTGAGTGTAAATCTTCAATTTTAAAATTAACGGAATTATCAACCAACACAACCGAAAAGGTAGGTTCGGGTGATTATGTTGCAATTGATGGCATGAATTTTAATACAGATTTTTATAGTGAGAATTCATTTTATGATGGAAAGACTGGTTATAATACTTTTAATTTTCCATTACAATCTATAACATCAAAGGATAAAGAATATTTTAATAAAGTTAAAAGTAGATTAACGGATGTAGTTGGTGTTCATTTTAGAAGAGGTGATATTCATAATGATGGACATGGATTATTTTTAGATTTAGATTATTATACAAACTTGATGGATAAAATTATTGAGTATAATCCTAATCAAGAATTTTATTTGAGTACTGATGGTGAATTTAGTGAAGTAGAATATTTACATACGAGATATAATATTATTACATCTGAAGATTTTGGATATAAACCACACTATAAATACATGAGATATCCATGTGTTTTTCCAAGATTTTCAGAACCAGATTTTACTGATATTTTAGGATTAAGAAGTTGCTTAGGAATTATTCCAAGTAAATCCACTTGGTCTGATGTTTGTATTTATTGGAGTAATATTTATAGAATAGAGAATCTAAATCATATAGAAGTATTGTTTAACAATAAGTTGTTAGATGCAAATGGAAATCCTTATGGTGAAAGAAACAATTATGGGGATTGGGTTAATATGGATAAAGGAGAGTAAAGTGATTTACAAAAGAAAACAATGGAATGATACTTTAGAAAAGGGGTATCCACACATTATAATAGATAATTTTTTAGATGAACAAACTGCATTAAAATTATATGATGAGTGTGTGAACACTGCACCAAGAGGTGGCTGGACAAACTTCACACGAGCGGGTTCGGATATGGAAGAATATAATGATATGATTTATTGTAAAAAAGGACATACTATAACTTATGATATGATGCATAGTGGTGAGATGTTATATGAATTAGAACAATTAACTGATATAGTGGGATTGATGCCAGACCCACACTTGGTTGGTGCAGGATACTCACGATTCAAACCAGGTAGTGATTTAAAACCACACTATGATTTTAATTGGAATGATAGATTACGATTACATAGAAGATTAAGTGCGTTTCTTTATTTAACACCAGAGTGGAAAGATGAATATGGTGGACACATTCAGTTTTGGGATGGAAATCCAAATGAAAATAAGAAAGCAAAAATTGCAAAAGAGATTGCACCATTATTCAATAGATTAGTAATTTTTGGTAATTTAGTAAAAGGACCAGTTCATTCAGTTAAACCAGTCAAAGCACCAAAAGAATTACAGAGAACTTCTATTAGATGGTTTTACTATCAGAGTACTTCAGAGTATAATCCGATAGACCCACCACATAGAAGTATTTACAAAACAAATGAATACACACACACAAAACTATACGAAGATTGATGAAAAAAATAAGTTTTCTTGAATTATCAGATATTACCGCAAATCAAGTTAAGTTACCATACTCAACAGGCTTGATTTGGGGATATTGTCGTCTAAATAAAACTATTCAAGAAAATTATTCATTTGATATGAACGATTGGATGTATTATCGACAAGATGAAAATATAATTTTAAATCAAATAAAAGACTCTGATATTGTTGGAGTTTCTAATTTTGTTTGGAATTCAGTTCAAAATACTTCTATTGCAAAAAAACTAAAAAAAATAAATCCTAATTGTTTAATTATATTTGGTGGTCAAGGAACACCTAAAGGAGATAGATGTAAAGAGTTTTGTAAAGATAATCCTGAAATTGATATTTTAGTTCATGGTGAGGGTGAATTAACATTTGAAGATATTTTATTAAGATATCTTGAAGATAAAGATTGGACAAAAATAAATGGAATTACTATTAATGGTGATAAGTTAATCACAACACCACCAAGAGAACGAGTAAAGGATATTGATTCAATGCCAAGTCCTTACTTAGATGGATTGTTTGATGATTTACTAAAGGTAAAAAATCACGATTACAAACTTGAAGCTTGTATAGAAAGTGTTCGTGGATGTCCTTATCAATGTACATTTTGTGAAATAGGTGATAAATATTTTCAAAAGATTGCAAAACAAACCAATGAAAAAATATTCCAAGAATTAAATTGGTTATCAAACAATGAAATAGAATTTTTCTATAATGCAGATTCTAACTTTGGTTTATTCAAGGAACACCTTGACCAAGTGAAACATATGACTAAATTAAAAAAAGAAACTGGTTATCCTGATACTATTCGAGTTGATTGGGCTAAAGCGAAAGCTGATAAAGTTATTGAGTATGCTCACTTACTAACAGAAGCAAAAATGATGAAAGGAATTACTATTGCACTTCAATCTATGAATCCTGATGTATTAAAGGCAATCAGAAGAAAAAATGTTGATAATGGAAAACTACAAGAATTTTTTGATTTATATAAAGATAAAGAATTGGTCAGTTATGTAGAATTAATTTTAGGGTTACCTTTAGAAACAATTGAATCGTTCAAAGAGGGGATATTTCAAATAATGGAAATGGGTTTTCATGATTATGTTGGAGTATATCCAATGACTGCATTACCAAATACACCATTCTTTGAACCAAGTTATGTAAAGGAATATGATATTGATATTGTTGAAACCACACCTGCATTTTTTCATCATGACTATCCTGATATGTTAAGAGATGAAAAGGAACATATGGTAGTGGGTAGTAAAACTATGAATAGAGAAGAATATGTAGAGGCATCAGTTTGGAGATGGATGTTTATGTTTGGTCATTTTTTAGGATTTACACAATATTTTTCAAGGGTATTGAACTCTACACATGATATATCTTATAAAGAATTTTACACAAAATTTTATTATTGGATGAAAGATAATCCTAATAGTTTTTTAGGAAAAGAAATGATAATCACTAAAGATACATTAACTAAAGTTTTAAATAAAGAAGAACTTTGGGGTAGAAAAATAGAAGAAACTACGGGAGATTATTATTGGGATTATGAAGAGGCAACATCAATAAAAATTGTAACCAACCAAGAACAATTTGATGAAAATATTAGAAGTTTTATTTTACAAGAATTTAAGTATATTGATTCAAATTTACTTGAAAATTTATTATTGTTTCAAAAAAATATTTGTTCAAGTCCATTTACACAATATCCCAAAAAAGAATCATTTGATTTTAATTTAAATGAAGTGATATTTCAAAATAAACCAATAAAAAATGGTGGATATACATATGAGTTTGATTCCAAAAATTATGATTCAGATGTAAAAAAATGGTGTACTATAAATATGTGGTGGGGTAGAAGAAATCGTGGATACGAAGCACAAGTTACAAATGTCTGAATTAGAATTCTTTAAACATTTATTTCCACAAAAATTTGAATTTTTAGATATTAATGAGTTTAAATCATTTGATGGAGATACTTTTCACTTTGTTCAAAATATAGAAGATATAAATACGGAACGAACTAAAGAAGAAGGCCCTGTTTGTGAGTGTGTGGGTGAGAATACAAACAAATCATTAGTGTTATATTTCCAATCAATTATCAATCAAGGAGTTGAACTACCTATTTTTATTAATGAAAAAAATCAAGTAATGGATGGACACCATAGGATACAGGCATATTATCTACTTAATCGAAAACAGATACCAATTTATCGTAATAAATTAACAAGAAATCATGGATTTTGTTGGAAAAAAGGTTTGGAAGGTAAGAGGAGATTAAGATTAAAAACTTGGTAGTTTTATATTTATAATTGTATAATTACACAGGAAATTCCATGATTAAGTTAAAAAGTTTATTAGAAGCAAGTAAAACAAGTACTTCACAAGGTTCTGAAGAACTTGGTGGATATGCTGGATTTATCAAACCTGAAGAATTTGAATCATATAAAAAGTGGATTGCAAAATCACTTAGATTACAATTAGCAGAAGGCGTTCAAGATAAAGGTATATTGAAGGCAGTATTTCTTGCAGGTGGACCAGGTAGTGGTAAAACTTATGTAGTGAAACAAATCTTTGGTATACCTGATAAGTTTAATATCAGTATGACTGGTATGAAAATGGTGAACTCTGATAAAGAGTTAAAGTATTTATTGAAAAAATATGGATTTGGTACAGATTTAGATATCTTACCAGATGAATTATTTAGACAATTAACAGACCCTGATTATGAAGATTATAGTGGGTTGAGAGATTATTCAAAAGGACTCACAAAAGAAAGAGAAAAGGCGTACCGAGATGGTAGATTAGGAATGATTATTGATGGAACAGGTCATAAGTTCCAAAAGATACAATCTCATAAAAAAGAATTAGAAGATATCGGATACGATACTTATATGATTTTTGTGAACACATCATTAGAAGTGGCACAACAAAGAAATCAGTTAAGAGATAGAATATTACCACCAAAATTATTAGAAAAGAGTTGGAAAGATGTTCAAAAGAATATTGGTTCTTTCCAAGCATTATTTAAAAATAATTTTACAATAGTTGATAATTCAAAACATTTATCACCTGAAGAAGCGGAGGCAAAATTTGTTCCATTGGTTACTAAAATTGTTAGAAAGTTTGTTAATAAACCAATTAAAAACAAACTCGGAAAAAAGTGGGTTGAAAAACAAAAACTACTTAATAGGAGAAAATAATATGTTAATTACATTTGATGAAATAATAGAAGTAACTCTACACCACGAAGGTGGATATGTTCACGACCCAAATGATTTGGGTGGAGAAACTAATTTTGGAATCGCAAAAAGATTTTATCCTGATGTAGATATTAAAAATCTTACAGAAGATGAAGCAAAAGAAATCTACAGAAGAGATTATTGGGATAAAAATAAAGTGGATGATTTAGCTGATGAACTAAAACATATCTTTTTTGATATGTGTGTAAATCAAGGTAGAGGAACCGCAGTAAAGATTTTACAACGAGCATGTAATGCAAAAGGTGCTGATTTGGCAGTTGATGGTGGATTTGGGCCAGGTACAAAAAGTGCACTTGAAACTTATAAACCATCATTAGAAAGAGTTCGTTGTTACAGATTAAAACATTATTATGATTTAGTGAATAAGAAACCTGAACAAGAGAGATTTTTGTTTGGGTGGTTTAAACGAGCATTATCAGTATAGGAGAAAAAAATGAGTAATCCCGTTCAAGGTTCATTCGTGGGAAGAACCAAATCAATAGATACTTCTAATTCTTTTAAAAGAACTTATGAAGTACCAGCATCAACAACATACGAACCAACAGGTTCTAATCTTAACACTGGATTTCTAATTGAAGCAGGAACTAACTACACATTAACTGCGGTTGATGGTGGTGATTTAACTGCTGGGTTAGTAACAGGTCAAGTTTATCAAGTAGCTTTGAAAAAAGTTGTAACAGGTGCAGGAACAGTAGTTAAACTATTAAGTTAATAAATTATGGCATACATAATAGCAGAACCTTGTGTAAGTACTTGTGATACGGCATGTGTATCGGTTTGTCCTGTGGATTGTATTCATGGGCCAATAGAGAAAACAGGTGCAGGTGCAGAAGTAGAGGGATTAGAATCAGTAGATGGATTACAATTATACATTGACCCGGATGAATGTATTGATTGTGGTGCATGTGAACCTGAATGTCCTGTAGAGGCTATTTTTGATGAAGATGAATTGCCAGAAGAGTGGGAAAAATATATTGAAATCAATAAGGAGTTTTTTAGTGAATAAGAAAACACAATTAGCAATTGAAACTATTCAAGGTAATCTCTGTATTGAATGTGGTAATCCAGTTAATGAAGATTTAAAAAATTGGTTTAAATCTAAATGGGTGAACATTGGTAAAAAGGTTGGTGGTAAACATCCACCTTGTGGCACAAGTGGTGAGAAAAAGGGATATGCTAAATGTGTACCAGCTTCTAAAGCAGCTTCAATGAGTAAAAAAGAGAAAGAAAGTGCAACTCGTAGAAAGAGAGCAGCACAAAACAAAGCAGGTAGAGGTGGCAGAGGAAAAACAGGTGCAGGTTCACAAGGTAAGAAACCAATTAATGTTTCTACACATACAGGTGATAGAAAAAGTGGAACAGGTAAAGGAAGTTAATGGATATTTCACCAACACATATTGAGTTATTAAGAGCAACTTTTGATACTGTCAAAGGTATTAAAGCAAGTGGTGGTGCATATCAAAACTTAGTTAGGTTTCTTGATGGATTGAGTCCAAAATCTTTAAAGAAATTAGTGAATGCACGAATTAAATTTGTATCACCATTGGCAAAAAACAGATTAAAGAAAAATGAAATGTTGAATAAACCAAATTATATTAGAAATAAAGCATCAGTTCCACAAAATAATCCTGATGGTGAACATGAGTTTTATAATCCTGATGTAAAAGAAGATTGGTCAGATAAATATAAACGAAGTATTGATTGTAATAATCCAAAAGGATTTTCACAAAAAGCACATTGTGCTGGTAGGAAAAAACAAAACGAGGAGATAAAAATGAACATTAAAGAACTTGTTAAAACAGCAGTAAAAGAAGTTGTTGCTGAAGATAAACTAAATATGTTCTTAGAAAAAAATGTTCCAACAGACCCACAAAAGTGGAGTTACTATAAATCACAGGCTAAGAAAAAGTTTGATGTGTATCCAAGTGCATATGCAAATGGATGGGCAGCAAAACAATATAAAGCAGCTGGTGGTGGTTGGAGAAAAACAAAAGGGTAAAACTATGAATGTATATTATGAATCAGAAACAAATGGTAAACTAACTACAACACATGTCTATTATGAATCAGAGGGTAAACCTTATGGTTATACTTTTGAATTTGTAAATGATTTAACAGAAGCTGAATATCAAGGTCGTGATGTAAAATTAAATAAAATTATGCAAGGAGACCAAAAGAAATTTAAAGTTTATGTTAAAAATCCAAAAGGTAATGTTGTTAAAGTTAATTTTGGACAAGGTGGTAAAGCAAAAGGTGGAACGATGAGAATTAGAAAATCTAATCCAGGAGCTCGTAAAAACTTTAGAGCTAGACACAATTGTGATTCACCAGGACCAAAACATAAAGCAAGATATTGGGCTTGTAGAACCTGGTAAAAAACCTATGAAAACAAAACTAACAGAATGGTTAGTTAAACCACTTACAGAAGATATAAACATTCCTGTAAATGTTGGGGATACTATCTTAACGGGCAGATTTAAAAATAAAAAGACTGTAGTTAAGTCCATTGGGAAAGATGAGCATGGAATGCCAACTATTAATGGTAGAAAGGTAGTAAACTTCAGAATCAAACAAGAACCTAAAGAAAATATTCAAGAGGGTAAAATCGCTATTCGAGTTCCAAGTGATATCAAAAAAATCCATAACTTATTCAAGAAAAATAAAAAACAATTATACATCGTAGGTGGTGCAGTTCGTGATGCCATACTTGGTAAATCACCAAAAGATTTTGATTTAGCCACCGATGCAAAACCAGATGAAGTATTGAAGATTGCAAAAAAAGGTGGATTGAAAACCTATGAAGTAGGAAAACAATTTGGTGTTGTGGTTGTAGGTGGACATGAGATTGCTACATTTAGAAAAGATATTGGTAGAGGTAGAAGACCTAAGGCAGTTGATTTCTCTGATATACAAGGTGATGTGAATCGTAGAGATTTAACTGTTAATTCATTATTTTATGATATAGAGAAAAATGAAGTAGTGGATTTAACAGGTGGATTAGAAGATTTAAAAAAGAAAATCATTAGGACAGTTGGTGTTCCTAATGAAAGATTTAATGAAGACCCATTGAGAAAATTAAGAGCATTAAGATTTCAAGCAGTTATTGGTGGTAAAATGGATGAAACTACTGAAAAGGCTTTATTAAGAAATCCAAGTTTAAAGGGTGTGAGTAGAGAGAGAATCAGAGAGGAATTTGTAAAGGGTATAGAAAAAGGTAAAAATTCTAAATTATTTATGGAAGCACTTGATAAGTTTAGATTTACAGAACAAATGTTCCCACAATTAAAATTACAAAAACCGTATCCAAAAGTCAAGTCTTATGTTTTATTTTTATCAACTGTTTTAAGAAAAACGGATGTAAGTAAATTACCAAAAGTTTTAAATCAATTAAAATATAGTAATGAAGATGTAAGAAATATTTCATTCTTAGTTCATTTAAATAATTTTAAACCAGAAAAAATTTATGATTTTAAAAAGTTACAAGAAAAAACTACATTATCTAAAGGAGAAATTATATCTTATGGAAAGTTAGTTGGAAAAGATTTTCGTAAAATTGTAACTTTTGAATTAAGTGTAAAGGCAGGTGGTAAAGAATTTGTAGGATTAACAGGTAAAGGAATAGGTGCTAAAATAAAAGAATTAGAAACGAAAAAGTTTTTAGGTGAAAGTGTGATAAATGAAGCAGAACCAAAGTTTGCTTCAGTTCACACAAGGTCATCATTCAATCAAACATTCGGTGGTTGGTATTCAAATTATGTTCCATTATCTACTAAATTTATGCAAAAGATAATAGGTAAGGAAAAAGTAAGTGTATTTCATGTCGGTGCGGCAGAATTAAAATCAGATATACAACAAGTTGGAAGAATCGTTGGGAAGAAAAGTTCGTTATCTACATTTACATCAGTAGATAAAGGTGAGAAACTTGCAAAAGGACAAGGAATACAAAGTAAAGGTGGTGTTATTTATCAAATAGAGGGAACTTTATTAGTTGCAAGCACAAGAGATATACAATCAACACCAGATAAAACAGGTCGTAGATGGGTTCCACCAACCAGTTTAGCAGGTAAAGTTGCTGGTGGTAAAATGTATGATGAATTAAAAAAAGGTATTAAATCAAATAAACTGGATAGAGAGACTTGGCAGAAAATAGAAAGAAAAGCGGAAGAGAAGTGGGAAAAGGAAGTTGATTATTATGGTGATGATTATCAAGGTAGTTGGAGAGAAAAAGAAGAAGCATTGAAAAAAATAATGGGCCCATTGAAAAGAAAATGGATTAAAAAATATATTGATATGTGTTATAAAATAATGAGAAAGTATGCACCACAAATTAAACGACACATATTAAGTCAAAAAGATAAACCATCAGAACACGGGTGGAATGAAATAGTTGTGAATCAAATTCATATTCAAGATGTATTTATGTTAAAAAGAGTAGGTCAATATAGTAGTATACGAGATGAAGTAGAAAAAATTGCAAAAGGTAAAGTTACCGTAGGAACACCAGCACAATTTAGAAAATGGTATAATGAACGAGGTGGTATTATTAATGAAGAGTTTGGTGCACCTGCAGGAGTAATACCATCACCAAGTAGAAAAGGTGTTAAGAAAATGAAAAGAAAAGGAAACACATCAGTTCCTTATGGTAGTGGATATAAAAAATTACAAAAAGAGCTTGACATTCATATGGAAAATTTTGTAAATTTAAGTATGGAAATTGGGGAAAATACAACCATTTCCGAACAAAAGATTAAAAAA
>Ga0255759_10000488_pt1 | contig 36032 bp, 35 predicted proteins | sample 101ome_20_FD_179959 | JGI IMG/M metagenome (GOLD analysis project Ga0255759, IMG submission 179959) | Coastal salt marsh microbial communities from the Groves Creek Marsh, Skidaway Island, Georgia - 101404AT metaG (version 2) | ecosystem: Environmental > Aquatic > Marine > Intertidal zone >... | reverse complement strand
GCCAAGAAGGGTGTATAGGCTGAAAAAATAAATAGACAAATCACACATTTAATTTTCATTGCATTGTTCACAGTTTTATTATTAGCAGAATATTATTAAATTTTATATCAAAACCTGTTGAAGAGATTTGTCCTTGCATATTTAAGCTTGAACTGGATAAGATGCATCTATGATTTTAAAGAGTGATGGTAAGTTTGCTGATGAGCAGGAGTTGGCTAAGTTCTTGCTTGGTGAATCATATTTTTTAGATGACCCAGAAATTATTCAACACACTGAATCCATAATTAAATATTGTAGAGATCATAAAAGTCAGCGTACAAAATTAGATGCTTTTATGGAGGAATATGGGCTCTCTAATGCTGAAGGGATTGCCCTCATGTGCTTGGCTGAGTCATTGATGCGCATTCCAGATACTCAAACCAGAGATGCTCTAATTAATGAAAAGTTAACATCCGCAAAGTGGTCGGAACATTTAGGTAAAGCGGAGAGTTTTTTAGTTAATTCAGCAACCTGGGGCCTAACTTTTTCAAAAAAATTTCTAAGCGCTTCCAGTCAAGCAGGCAATAATTGGTTAATTACACTTGGAAAAAAAATTGGAGAGTCTTCTATAAGAGAAGCAGTGCAAGTGGCAATGCAGGTCCTCGGTAAAGAGTTTGTTTGCGCAGAGAGCATCACAGATTTAAAGAATTCAAAATGGCTAATGGAACATTCTTGTTCTTTTGACATGCTGGGAGAAGCATCAAGGAATGAAGATCAATCCCTTAAGTATTTTAATTCATACAAGGAGTCTATTCGGCTGATCTCAGAGATTAATCATGACCAGAACCTCAACCATGGAATATCTATAAAGTTATCTGCTCTTTACTCCAAGTATGACAGTCTTCATACCGAGAATGTTTATGAGATTTTATTTCCCAGGCTGAAAGATCTTGTGCTTGAGGCCGCAAGCAAGAATGTGGCTGTAACAATTGATGCAGAGGAGCAAGATCGCTTATCTTTGAGTTTATCTTTGATTAATGATTTGGCTTTAGATCCCGTGATCAAATCATGGCCTGGACTTGGTTTAGCTGTTCAAGCTTATGGCAAACGAGCACTTGAAGTCATCGATTGCTTGGATAATTTATCTCAGCAACGAGACAGGATGCATGTCCGGCTCGTCAAGGGAGCTTACTGGGACTATGAAATAAAAAATGCTCAAGTAAAAGGGCTTCAGGGCTACCCAGTTTTTACAAATAAATACCTCACAGACCTCAATTACCTCGTTAGCGCCAAAAGACTAATGCAATGTAAAAATTTAGATGCCAGCTTTGCAACTCACAATGCTCACTCAATTGCCTCACTCATGCATCTGCGTGAAAGCACAAATAGCAAGATTGAATTTCAAAGATTATATGGAATGGGAGAGTTATTATATGCAGCCTGCCGAAAGTCATTTCAGGATTTCCCTGAGACTGTTGTCTATTGTCCTGTAGGTCAACACAAGGAGTTGTTACCATATTTGGTAAGAAGGCTCCTTGAGAATGGAGCCAATAGCTCTTTTATTAACAAATATTTAAATAAGAGCATTCCAGAGACTGAGTTAGCTCAAAATCCAGGAGACAAAATTAAAGAGAAGATAGATCATACCTATATATCTAGCCTAGCACTGCCAAAAAATTTATATCTTCCCCGCGTCAATTCAGAAGGATTTGATTTAGGTGAACTTGATTGCATCAAGGCTCTAATGAAGAGCATAGATCAATTTTCTGAAACAAGCTTTCATGCATCTTCTATATCTTCAATTAATCATCTTAAGGATTTATCTATAGAAATATCCTCTAAATGTAATAAAAAAACTATTGGCATGGTTGAAACATGTGATTTGAAATCCATCAAACTAAATTCCATCGATCCATCAGACCAATGGGCTAATTACTCGATAGAGTCTAGAAATAATGTTCTGCTATCTGTTGCTGAGCGGCTTGAAAAAGAGCGCGCCAAGTTTATTTATTTGCTAATGCATGAAGCTGGTAAAACGCTTGAAGATGCTATAGATGAAATTAGAGAAGCAGTTGACTTTCTTAGGTATTATTCTCAGCAAGCATTAAATTTCCAGGCTATTTCTCAAAGAGGTCCGACGGGAGAAGACAATATTTTAGAATATGTGCCTAAAGGCACTGTCTTATGTATAAGTCCATGGAATTTCCCCCTTGCAATTACAATTGGTCAAATTGCAGCCGCTCTAGCTGCAGGTAATACTGTTATTTCCAAACCTTCTGAGCACACCTCAATCATTGCGTTTGAAGCTATAAATTTATTCTTTGAAGAAGGCCTGCCTAAAGATGCGTTGCATTTATTCCTTGGGGCTGGCGAACTAGGCCATGCAATTATATTAAATCAACCTTTTGATTTAGTTGCTTTTACTGGCTCTTTAAAAACTGCCAAAGAAATTCATAAAAGCTTATCTCTTAAATCAGGAAAAATTATCCCCTTAATTGCAGAGACAGGAGGATTAAACGCAATGATTGTTGATTCAAGTGCGTTATTAGAGAGGGCTTGCGATGACATTATTCGCTCTGCATTTAATTCTGCAGGCCAAAGGTGCTCAGCCTTAAGATTGCTTCTTGTGCATCAAGAGGTTTATAAGGAATTGCTCACAATGCTTAAAGGTGCCATGGATGATCTGAGGGTTGGCGTGCCTAATGAATTATGCACGGATGTTGGCCCCATCATAACAAATGAAGCATTGGATAAATTGAATAAATATCTTGCCAAATTGCAGGCTGATGGAAATAGTTTTTTTCAATCTACCAGAGCTGCTGTTACCCAAGATAATTCATGGCTTCCCCCAACCTTGATTGAGCTTGCACCAGATTTAATTCCAGATGAAGAACAGTTTGGACCTATTTTGCATGTAGTTCCATTTTCCGAGGATAGTCTTGTTGATTTATTAAAAATAATCGATGCAAAAGGCTTCGCTCTTACTTTTGGAATTCATACCAGAATTGATTCAAAGGCTCTGCATATTGCAAAGCAAACTGCCAGCGGGAACATATACATTAATCGAGATATTGTTGGTGCAGTGGTGGAAACACAGCCTTTTGGAGGAAAAAATCTTTCGGGCTCTGGTTTCAAAGCTGGTGGACCCAATTACTTAACTCAATTTTTTGATGAGAGAGTAATCACCATTAATACTGTGGCCATAGGCGGGAACATAGATCTTATCAATCTCAATAACGATAATTAAAACTTGGTTAATTAATAATTGAATGCATGAATCAATCTGATATCTCTAGAATTATAGAAATGGCATGGGAGGATAGAACACCTTTTGACGCTATTGAATCTCAATATGGTTTAAATGAGCAAGGGGTCAAGCGGTTGATGCGGAACAACTTAAAGTCCTCTTCATATAAATTATGGCGAAAACGTGTGCAGGGAAGATCTACAAAGCACTTAGCAAAAAGGGAATTTACCATAGGTCGCCATAAATCGTATGATCAGAATAAGCTCTAGTTTTTGTTCTCATGTATAACAATAATCATATTTTTTTAAGCCCAGCATCTAGCGCATCAATTAGATCTTCGGTATTTTCCAGGCCGGCAGATATTCTGATCAAACCTTCTGAAATACCGACATTTGCTTTTTCTTTAGGAGTTAATACAGCATGAGACATCGTATAAGGATGAGTAATAAGGCTTTCAAACCCACCTAGTGATTCAGCAAATGAAAAGATTTCAATTCCATCTACAAATTGTTTAACTGATCCTAGTCCTCCCTTGATTTCAAAACTTAACATTCCACCAAAGCCATTTTGTTGTTTTTTTGCAATTGCATGAGAGGGGTGCTCTTCTAGTCCTGGATAATACACAGATTTTACTTTTGAATTGTTCGATAAAAGCTCAACTATTGCCGATGCATTTTTTTCATGCTTTTCCATTCTGATAGACAGAGTTCTAAGGCCACGCAAGGCAAGGTAACTATCAAAGGGAGCACCGGTAATCCCTAAGTTGTTTGCCCAGAATTTTAGATCAGACAGAATTTCTTCATCATTTGTTATAACTGCACCACTGATAATATCTGAGTGGCCATTGATATACTTGGTTGAAGAGTGCATTACTATGTCAGCACCCAACAGCAGAGGATTTTGAAGGGCTGGTGAAAGGAAGGTGTTATCAACCGCAACCAAAGCATCAAACTTTTTTGCTATGTTAGAAATTTTTTCAATATCAACAGCTTGTAAAAGAGGGTTTGAGGGAGTTTCAATCCACACCAAGTCAGGTTTTATTTTTTTTATGGTCCTTTCAACCAAATCAATATCGCCTTGATTGATGAAATGGATATCAAGAATTCCCTTTTCTGCAAGTGTTCTAAAGAGTCTAAAAGTTCCACCATAACAATCATGTGGAAGAATTACCTTGCTCTTGAGTTTTAAAATATTTGCAATCAAAGTAACCGCAGCCATACCTGAGCTTGTTATTTCACCACCAATTCCACCTTCTAGTTCGCTGAGAGCTTGTGTTAAGTGATCTCTGGTGGGATTACCCTGCCGGGAGTATTCATAGGGTTGCTCTTGTCCAACTTCTTTAAAAGCAAAATTTGTTGATAAATATAAGGGGGGAACTATCGCACCATGCTGATGATCTGTTTCAATTCCTGCTCTAGTTGCAATGGTGTCTTTGTGTAATTTTTTTTTCATAATCTTTTCTCCATTGCCCTTTTAAATAGGTAGACAAAAAAAAACCCATCTGCTTTGCTAGATAGGTTTCTAAGTTCTATTTAGCTGTATTTATATAGCACCCGCAAGCTGAATTCAAATCGGTGCAATACTCATTTTAGTGATAAATTTTTTGCATGCAAGCTAATGATAATTTTTAATCACTAGAATCAATTATGTTAAAGTTCAACTGTGCCATTAGTAGACCCATTAAGCGATATTACAGATCCAGAAGTTAAGCAACTTGTAGATTTTTTTAATGAGACATTAGGTTTTTGTCCTAATTCTGTTCTTACCATGCAAAGAAGGCCGAATATTGCAAGGGCTTTTATAGAGCTCAATAAAGCTGTTATGGAGAATCATGGTCAGCTAAACTCAGAATTTAAGCGCTTAATTGCTTTTATTAGCAGTAACACTGCAGGTTGTAGATATTGCCAAGCTCATACTATTAGAGCAGCGGAGCGCTACGGTGCTTCACCCAAAAGGCTAGAAAACATATGGGACTTTCAGAATCAAGATTGTTTTAGCGATGCTGAAAAAGCTGCGTTGCAGTTTGCTCAAGAAGCTAGCATGGTACCTGTTAATGTGGCTAAAAATACCGAAAAGCAATTACATCAATTTTGGTCTGATGATGATATTGTTGAAATTATGGGTGTCATAGCTTTGTTTGGTTATCTAAATCGATGGAATGATGTTATGGCAACCTCTTTGGAAGATGACGCCAAGAAGTCAGGCAAAGATTTACTTCAAAATATATCCTGGAACCCAGGAAAACATAACTAGCTAGCTTTTCCCTTCTTCCAACGAGTCTTAGCTTTAGAGCCTTTTTTCTTATTTTTATTTTGTTCTCCGCCAGGACCTGTATTTGATTTTTTAAAGCTTGTTTTAGCTTTTTTTGGGCCTTGCCTTTTTTTAAAGTCAGTTTTATTGCCTTTAAACTTTCTTGATCGAGGTTCACTTGATGGCTTTGCAGTTGGTTTGAAGCCTTCCTCAGTTTTTTGATCAATTTTAGTTTTTATGAGATTTTCAATCCCTCTTAAAAATTTATGCTCATCTACGCTCAAAAAAGAAATTGCAGTACCTTCTTTCCCAGCTCTACCTGTCCGTCCAATCCTGTGAATGTAATCATTTGGATAAGTTGGCATGTCAAAGTTCACCACATAAGGCAAATTACTTATATCAATGCCTCGTGCAGCAACATCAGTTGCTACTAAAACTCTGACATCTTTCTCTTTAAACTCTCTGAGCGCCCGCGTTCTAGCTCCTTGAGTTTTGTCTCCATGAATGGTTGCAGTATGAATATCTGCCGCATTTAGTTGTTTAGCTATTTTTTCTGCCCCATGCTTAGTTCTTGAAAACACTAATGCTTGTGGCCATTGCTCTGAATGAATTAGGTGATTCAATAAGTTAGATTTTTGATTTTTATCAACATGGTATACCACTTGTTTAATTGCACTGACGGTGGTGTTGGGCGACTGAGCTTCAATCTCCTGCATATCAGACCCAAGTGTTTGAGCTAATTTCTTAATGTCCGGAGAGAAAGTAGCAGAAAAAAGTAGGTTCTGTCGTTCTGGAGGAGTGAGAGCTATAATTTTTTTAATGTCGTGGATAAAACCCATATCCAACATATGATCAGCCTCATCCAATACTAAAATTTTTACTCTGTTTAGTTTGACAGCTTTTTGGTTATGTAAATCTAATAACCTTCCGGGGGTTGCCACCAAGATATCCAACCCTTTTTTGAGCTTTGATTTTTGAGGAAATATTTTAGCGCCTCCAAAAACTGCTGCCGATTTAGCAGGAGTAAATTTACCATAGGTATAAACACTCTCTCTTACTTGAGCAGCAAGCTCTCTGGTTGGTGTAAGCACAAGCGCATGAACATGTTTTGCAAATGGCTGAGGCTCATCTTGCAGCAACTCAAGTATTGGCAACACAAAACTGCCTGTTTTGCCTGTGCCAGTTTGCGCTGCGGCCATAAGATTTTTTCCAGACAGGATAATTGGTATTGCTTGTTTCTGAATTTCTGATGGCTCAGAATGTTTAAGATCCTCTAATGATTTAAGTATTGGATCGGATAATCCGAGTTCTTTGAATGACATTTATATTTATTTAGCCTGTCTGATATTCATCAGATGACTGCAGAGTATAGACTTAGTTCTTCGGGGTCAATGAGCCTTCAAAGATATATTTTATTTAAGTGAGCATCCGGGGTATTTCTTTTTCTATATTCTCGTATAATCCACCCCAATCAATACCCATCATGAATAAAGATAAATTAAGAAATATCGCAATTATTGCCCATGTTGATCATGGTAAAACAACTTTAGTAGATAAGTTGCTGCAACAATCTGGAACTTTAGATCGAAAGAATATGACAACTGAGAGAATCATGGATTCTAATGATCAGGAAAGAGAGAGGGGGATTACAATCCTTGCAAAAAATACTGCCATCAACTGGAAAGACCATAGAATAAATATTGTTGATACTCCAGGTCATGCTGATTTTGGAGGAGAAGTCGAAAGAGTGTTATCGATGGTTGACTCAGTCTTGCTATTAGTAGATGCAGTCGATGGTCCCATGCCACAAACCAGATTTGTAACGCAAAAGGCATTTGAAAAAGGTTTGCATCCAATCTTGGTAATCAACAAGGTTGACCGACCAGAAGCCCGACCTCACTGGGTCTTGGATCAGGTATTTGAGCTCTTTGACAACCTTGGTGCAACTGATGAGCAGCTAGATTTTACAGTTATTTACTCCTCTGCGCTCAATGGTTTAGCTGGTCACGAACCAGATGAATTGGCTGATGATATGACGCCTTTGTTGGATATGATTATTGAAAAAGTAGCCGCACCAGATGTGGATGAAAATGCGCCATTTAGAATGCAAATATCTGCCCTAGACAGCAACAGTTACGTTGGAGTTATAGGCATAGGCAGAATAACCGGTGGAACTGTTAAACCCAATGATCGAGTGATAGTGGTGGATAAAGATGGGATAGAAAGAAAAGGTAAAATTTTACAAGTTCTTGGTCATCATGGCCTAGAAAGAGTAGAGACAGGAAATGCAAAAGCCGGTGATATCGTTTGCATTACTGGGATAGAGGCATTAAATATTTCTGATACATTATGTGATCCTGCCCACATAAATCCCATGCCTCCCTTATCGGTAGATGAGCCAACAGTTAGCATGGTATTTCAGGTCAATGACTCACCTTTTTGTGGTAAAGAAGGTAAATATGTCACATCTAGAAATATTAAAGATCGACTTGATCAGGAGTTAATTCATAATGTTGCGCTAAGAGTGGAGGAGGGAGAGAGCCCAGATCAATTTAAAGTTTCAGGCCGAGGTGAGCTGCATCTATCTGTTCTGATTGAGACCATGCGAAGAGAAAATTATGAGCTGGCTGTTTCAAAGCCTCAGGTCATTCAAAAAGAAATAGGCGAGGAAATTCACGAGCCCTATGAGATAGTTGTAATCGATATTCAAGAGGAGCACCAAGGGTCCATCATGGAAGAAATGGGTAACAGAAAGGCTGACTTGCAATCTTTGGTCATCACCGAGAATGGGCGAATGAGACTTGAATTTATGGCTCCCTCAAGGGGCCTGATAGGTTTTCGCTCTCAATTTCTAACTCTTACAAGTGGAAGCGGCATCCTGACAAGTGTATTTGATCATTATGGGCTTGCAAAAAAAGGTGAAATTGCGAAAAGACAGAACGGGGTAATGGTTTCAATGATTACTGGAAAAACTCTGGCTTATGCATTATTTAATTTACAAAACCGAGGGCGAATGTTTGTGGGCCACGGTCTTGAAGTTTACAAAGGGCAGATAGTTGGACTTCATTCTAGAGATAATGATTTGCCAGTCAACCCAACCAAGGCAAAGCAACTAACCAACATCAGAGCTGCTGGAACTGATGAAAATCTTATTTTAACTCCTCATATACAACACACTCTGGAACAAGCGCTTGAGTTTATTGAGGATGATGAATTAGTTGAGGTAACTCCAGCAAGCATCAGGTTAAGAAAAAAGATTATTAGATAAAAGATTTGCAACCTCAAAGGTTGTCTCTTATAGGTGATAACGCTTAATATGAGAATCATACAATCTACTTAAAAAAAGGATAGACTGCATTGCTATATTTTTCATTTATTGTTTTTGCTCTAATTTGCCTCTACATAGGCAACGCTGCCTTATCTATTTTTGCAGGGATTTTCTTTACATACCTTTTAAAGCCACCAACAACATTTTTTACTCATAGCCTTGGCACCTTGCCTCTGCAGATAGGCATAGTGCTTCTGGGCGCTACCATCAGTTTGCCTTATGCTCTCGATATCAGCTCTGAATTCCTGCCGTGGATTTCATTGTTTGTAATAGTTTCTTTTTTTGCAGGGCTCATCCTCGGCAAGCTCTTAGGCATTCATCATAGGCTCGCTTTCTTGCTATCATCAGGGGCGGCTATCTGCGGTGGAACAGCCATGGCAGCCGTGGCCCCAATTATCAAAGCTAAACCTCAAGAATTGCTGATAGCCATGACCATTGTTTTTATACTCAACGCTGTAGCCATTATCTTATTTCCATTTTTAGGTCATTATTTCGGAATGACTAATTTTGAGTTTGGTGCTTGGTCTGCTTTAGCCATCCACGATACAGGCTCAGTGATTGGCTCAGCTGCAATTTTTAGCAGTGAATCTGCTCAAGTTGCAGCTACATTAAAATTAGGGAGGACAATCTGGTTAATACCTCTTTTGTTGGCTGCAAACTGGATCTTTAATAAACAAACTCAAGCAACTAAATTTCCTCGTTTCATACTATTTTTTATTGTTGCCATTATTGCAAATACCTTTTTTAATTTTAATGAGCAGATCACTGACATACTGAAAATTATCAGCAAGGGTTTTCTTATGATTGGTTTATTTTGTATTGGCAGTCAATTTGATACCAAGGAACTCAAATCATTAAGCGGTAAACCCTTGCTAATGGCAATCATGCTTTGGGCTGTTGTCATCCCCTCTGCATATCTTTTAGTTAAATATTTTTAATCCCATTTAAGTTAAGATAATCTTAATGTTTCAGTTCAATGAGGTGACCAATGAAAGATTTTGAAAATAAAGTAGCCGTGATAACAGGGGCTGGAAGTGGAATTGGTCGAGGGATTGCTGAGGTGGCTGCAAATCATAAAATGCAAATAGTTTTAGCGGATGTGGATGAGGTTGGTTTGAATGAAACTCTTGAAATAGTTAAAGCTAAAGGTGTTGAAGCTATAGCTAGAGTTACAGATGTTAGTAATCTAGATGAAGTGGAGAATCTTGCAAGCCAAACTTTTGAAACTTTTCAACATTGCCACTTGCTTTTTAACAACGCAGGGGTATTGGGCCCAGCACCTTTAAGTCAAGTCAATCGTGAAATGTATGACTGGCTGATGAATATTAATTTAGGTGGTTGCTTTAACGGGGTCCATGCTTTTTTACCCAAAATGCAATCTTCTAAAGAGGACGGCCATATTATTGCCACTTGCTCAACCTCAGGCTTTATTGCTTATCCAGTGTTAGGGCTTTATTCAGCATCCAAATTTGCAATTCGTGGGCTGATGACATCCTTGAGAGCTGAATTGCTGGGTTCGAATGTTGGTGTAAGCATTGTCTGCCCTGGAGAGGTAACAACCAATATTGTAAACAGCACGTTTAAGAGCTCTTCAGACCAGAAAGTTGTTGAAGCTTCTGAAGATACTAACCCTGACCCCAAAGCCCTATTGGAAGTTGCTGCAGAAGATGCTCAAAACACCTATCCAATCTCTCCATTTGAAGCTGCGCAAGCTATTTTTTCAGGGATAGAGAATAAGGATTTTTATATCTTCACTCATAAAGGTTACAAGCGCCAATTAGAAGAGATTTCAAGCGAGTATCTTGACGCTTTTGATCAAGCAATGTTTCAATAAAAAATTGCTTATGTTGAATAAAATTTTAATTGGAATTGTTGTAGCTATTTTTATAGCTGCAGTCATTTACATCCCTAAAGCCATCAGAGTGTATAACGTTATTCATTTATTTGATGAAGATAAAATTGTAGAAAATTTTATTAATATGGATAAGATTTTTCCCTCCACGCCCGTTAAATCCTCAGGCACACCTCATGTATTTCAAACTGGATCCTTCAAGCTCCCTGAATTTTATGAATTGAATGGAGAGGAGCACAATTTTTTAGAGGCCTTAGACTATTATAAAACGGATGGGTTGATTGTTTTGCATGAAGGAGCATTGGTGTATGAGAATTATTGGCAAGGTAATTCTAGGAACCAGCCACATATTTCTTGGTCAGTTGCCAAGTCATTTCTTTCGGCTTTAATTGGAATCGCTTATCACGATGGATTAATCGAAGACCTGAGTGATCCCATCACTAAGTACTTAAAAGATTTTGAGGGCACAGGTTATGCAAATGTCCCCATTAAAGATATTTTGCAAATGTCTTCCGGAGTTATTTTTAATGAAGATTACGGTGATTATGACTCTGACATCAATAAATTTGGTCGCGCACTCGCCATGGGCACTTCCATGAGAGATTTCGCCAAGGGATTGAAAAACGGAAAGCAGCCTGGAACATTTAATCATTATGTCAGCATTGATACCCAGATGTTGGCTATGTTGCTTGAAGAAGTCACGGGTCAATCTGTGGCTAAGAATCTCGAGGAGAAAATTTGGACTCAAATTGGTATGGAGCGTGATGCTTATTACATGGTGGACGACACCGGTGCAGCATGGGCGTTGGGCGGGCTAAATGCAACTTTGCGAGATTACGCTAAATTTGGTCAACTCTACCTAAATAATGGTCGATGGAATAATAAGCAAATCATCCCAGAGGATTGGGTTCATGCCTCCCACACCCCAGATGCACCTCACCTTCAACCCGGAACCAATGATTTTTCATCGAGCAGTTGGGGATATGGTTATCAATGGTGGGTACCAGGATTTCCATCTACCGACTATTTAGCAGCAGGAATTTATAATCAATACATTTACATTGACCCAATAACAAATGTGGTTATTGCTAAAACCTCTTCAAATTATAAATTTAACCAAGAACGTCAACAGTCTAAAGATGCTCATGTTGCAATGTTTAGAGCCATTGCTCAATCTTTAGCTCAATCAACTTCATCATGAAAAAACTTTTAGTTACAATAATCTTTATCTTTTCTTTAGATGCGAGTGCCTGGTGGGATACTGGCCATAAACTAGTCTGTGATGAAGCATACAAATTATTAACAGCAGATACTAAAAATCATTTAGATCCCATGCTCAAAGAGCATGGATCATTTGGTACTGCGTGTCTTTGGGCTGATTGGGTCAAAAACAAAGATAGAAAAGATACCAGATCCTGGCACTACATTAATCTTCCTGACTCTGAACAAAACACATATAAAACTTCCTGTCCAGAAAATGGTTGCCTGATTGCAGCTTATTATGAGCAGTTAAATATCCTGAAGGACGAATCTCAAGGGTTCCGTGAACGTCAGGAGGCGCTTTGGTTTATTGGACATTTAGTTGGAGACATTCATCAACCCATGCACGTGGGTTACCCTGAAGATAGAGGAGGGAATGGTCACAGACTTGAGTTATCCGATGGGACGAAAACAAACATGCATAAAGTATGGGATGGGCAAATCATTGAGCGCCTGGAATCTTTGCATGACAAAGATTACCTCTCTGCCAATGTAACTCAGCAAATCCAAGAGCTCTTATCGATTCCTCATTCTGCGGATATAGAGTCTTGGGCTCAAGAAAGCAGAGACATTGCAATGCAACAATCTGTTGGCTATCGAAACAGCGAGCTAAAAATTGCTACCAACGAATACCTGGAAAGTCATTTCGAAACTGTCCAAGAAAGGATTGCTTTGGCTGCGGTTCGACTAAGCCAAACTTTAAATAAAATGCATCAAGGGGACCATTGATTTTTGGCTATTCGACGATTTTTTAAACAGCTTACTCTTTCTAAAAATACAAAATATATTCTTTCTCTTGATGGCGGGGGGGTCAGAGCAATTGCGGCTATCGTTTTTCTTAAGCAGTTAGAGATCGCTTCCGGGAAGAAAATATTTGATACCTTTGACTTTTTTGTTGGAACCAGCGCAGGAGGTATTAATGCATTACAGATAGCAGGCTTGGGGGCTAGCTGTTTTGAATTAGAGAAATTTTGGTCAAAAGAAAATTTATCCAAAACCATGACCAAATCATTTTGGGACAATGCTTCTTTCTTGCAAACAAAACCTAAGTATGACGGCAAGGGAAAGCGAGAATTGTTACTAAAATATTTCAAAGATCAATCTCTTGGTGAGGTTAAAAAACCTGTAGCAGTTTTAGCATACGATGTTGAGAAGAGAAAACCACGGTTGCTAAGCTCATATGGCTCTCCAACGATTAAAATAGTAAGTGCAGCAAGCGCAACCAGCGCTGCACCAATCTATTATTCGACGCAACAAATTGATGATGGGTCTTGGTTGATTGATGGAGGCATCGTGGCTAATAACCCATCATTGCTTGCTTATTCAGAAGCTAAAAAAATATTTCCTGACTGCCAAATAAAAGTTTTAAGCATTGGCACTGGCATTAACAGAAGAAAAATCAATGGTCCAAACTCATCAAAGTGGGGCGCTTTGAGCTGGCTGCGCCATGATATTTTAGGCATCATGATTGAATCAAGTATGTTTGATGAAATAGCCAGAGATCTTATGGGTGCAAATTATCTCAGAGTTAATTCACCAACAGGCTTGGTTAATCGAAGAATGGATGATACTTCAGATATAAACATAGAACGCATTAACCTTATGGGGATGAGCTGGTGGTCACAATTTGGCAAGGATACGACCAAGTTTTTAAATGTTTAATATATTAAGTTTTATCTATAAAAATACTGTACACTTCGATTTTGTTTTTATATTTTAGAAGGATTTTATGAATATTTATGTTGGAAACCTCCCTTGGAGTATCGATGATTCGGGTCTTGAGCAAGTTTTTGCAGAGCACGGAACAGTTACCTCAGCCAAAGTCATCACCGATCGTCAAACCAATCGCTCACGTGGATTTGGTTTCGTTGAAATGTCTGAAGGTGGAGAAAATGCCATTCAAGCATTAAATGATGCTGAAGTTGATGGCAGAAAATTAGTTGTTAACGAGTCTCGTCCTAGAGATTAATTTGTGAGTTACCTGGGGCTGGTTGGATTATTTGGTCTTATCGGTTTAACAGGTCTTCTTAATAAAGTTCATCCAAGTCAATCCGGCGGCCCAATTAGATTATTGGGCCTTCTGGGTTTTCTGGGTTTAGGTGGCTTTTGGATTCCCAGTCTTGGCGCATGCGGAGCATTCGGTGCGTTAGGAGTTTGGAATCATCAAAACAGCAGAATCGCAAAACTAGCATACCTTGGGTGGTTAGGTTTTGCTGGAGTGATTCAGACCCTCAGCTTTTATCTTTAGTTGCAAGCACCAATAAGCCTGCAGCAATAGCTAAGTTCTTTACAAAATTTTGAATTTCATGACCTTGAGAGGGATCGCCTGTGAGCGCCCAAAAGTTGTGTATGAAGAGATTAATAATAATTGTTAAACCAAACAAGATGAATGCGGTGAGTCTTAAATTTCTCCCTAACACTAGAAATATTCCACCAAGAAGTTGAATAACAATTGTTAGGGGTAAGAGCACCAAGCTAAAGGGCACACCTTTCATCCTCATTAATGCAAGCGTTGAGGCAAAGTCAAAAACTTTGCTGAATCCGGGCAAAATAAAATATATGCCAAGTAGAGATCGCCCAACGATAAAAAATGTACTATCCAATTTCTTCAACCATCCCATCGAATACTCCTTAATTGAACTTAATGCTAGACTAACATAATTGCTTATCATAGGAGATGGTTATGAATAATATGTATAAAATTTTGGGCCTGCTAATTTTTACTCTTGGCCTGCCGCAAACATCAGAAGCAGCTGACCACAAGGATGCGTTGCTGGATGCTGTCAATAATTCAGAAAGAAATCCTCAATATTCAGCCAGAGACCAATACCGAAACCCCTATAAAACACTTTCCTTTTTTCAAATTGAACCCACCATGCAGGTTTTAGAATTATCTGCTGGGGGTGGTTGGTATACTGAAATACTAGCTCCCTATCTTAAATCAGCAGGCAAACTATCTGTCACCCATCATAATCCTGAAGCCGGTGGCTATTACAAGCGTTCAAGAGAGGCTTATGATAAAAAGGTTAACTCCAACCCTTTGTTTGCGGGCGTCCAAGTGATCACCGCAGATGTGCCTCCAACAAAGCCCTTCACAAAACCTAAAACTCAGGATTTAGTTGTTACATTTAGAAATCTTCATAATTGGCTTGGCCAAGATGCCATGCAAGCTATGATGCAAGAAGCATACAATGCGCTTAAAGAGGGCGGTCATTTTGGGGTTGTGGAGCATAGGGCGCCCGAGGGTTCTAGTTTAGATTTTATGAAAAAAAGCGGCTACGTCACGCAATCACTTGCCATCAAAACAGCGCAAGAAGTAGGGTTTAAGCTTGTTGCCTCATCAGAAATTAATGCCAATCCCAAAGATACAGCAGATCACCCCAAAGGAGTTTGGACTCTTCCACCTTCGTTTCGTTTAAAGGATCAAGATAGAGCCAAATACGCTGCAATAGGAGAATCAGACCGAATGACGTTATTGTTTAAGAAATAGTAATTTCCTTTATGAATGAAAATGTGAGATTATCTGATTAAATTAAACACATTTAATTCAAGGAGAATTTTATGAAAAATTTATTTTCAATTTTAGTATTAGGACTCAGCTTAAGTATCTATGCAGGTCATCATGAAGAGGGTGAGAAAGATGCATCCATGCATGAGAATAACTTTGTCTACATATCAACATACACCCAACCTGCTGGCGGCAATCCAGAAAGATTAAAGAAATTTCTATTAAAGAACCTCGATACTCTTGAAGCAAATGGATATAACAGATGTGGCATGCTTAGACATCAGTTTGGTGGCGATAGATCATTTTTAACCTATTGCTATTTTGATAGCTGGGAGCAATTTGCTGAGATTAATGACGCCGACAATCCCCTTGCCGCTGATGGCCCTCGACAGCTTTATGGAGATCACAGTGACAAGTTGGCTGCAGTGGTTGTCAGAAACTTAACCAAGCAAACGCCATATGTGCTAGAGGCGAAATATTCATTTGGCCCTTATTTAACTGATAATGAGCGAAGAGCCAATGCCAGAAAATTATTTGATGCATATGACAGAGCTTTTGGAGGTTGCAACATGACCGAGCATGTTTGGGGACCAGAGCTTACCTGGAATTTCTATTGTGGTTATGATAACTATGCTGATTTTGGTAATAAAGTAGCTGCCATATCTGCAATTCATGAAAAGGAACTTGCAGATGCTAAGTTAGATGTTATGAGTCATTCTGATCACTTGATGGTCAGAGTTATGAGATGAGATAACTAATTAGTTTACAAAGAGGGGCTTTAGGCTCCTCTTTTTTTGTTTAATATTTATCTAAAACTGCTGCCAAGTGCTTAAATTTCAGTAATTTATCCAGTGATTTACTGCAGCCAGTCTAAAGCTTGACAACATTGTCATTATATTGATAATCCTAAAGTATATATATCTAATTTGGGGAAAATTATGAAATTTATTAAACTATCTCTATTAGTACTGCCTTTGATGGTAATGGCTGATAATCCAGTGGTTCCTGTGGATGTCGATTCTGCAGAAAAAAAATCATCCAATCAAACTGCTCAGGTTCAAGAAAGATCTGTTGAGGTTGCTCAGTATGAAACTTCAAGCTCATATTCTGAATCCCAAGGCATTGAAGATGTCATAGTTACAGCTACAAGGCGTGAAACTAATATTATGGAGACTCCTCTTGCTATATCAGCCGTTTCTCAAGAAGAGCTCACAAAATTAGGTATAAGTAATATCAAGGATCTAAGTTACTCACTGCCCGGTCTATCAATTCAAAATATGACAGATACCTCGGCTCCTATTATTACTCTTCGAGGCGTTCGTTCAAACAACGTGACAGAGGTTGGTGATCCAGCAGTTGGTATCCATGTAGATGGCTTGTATGTAGCCAGACCACAAGCCGCTGCCGCTTTAATGTTTGATTTAGAAAGAGCTGAATTGTCAAGAGGCCCACAAGGAACCTTGTATGGCAGAAACTCAATTGTAGGTTCCCTAAATATTATTACTGCTAAACCAAATTTAGATACTCAAGGTGGATCTATTACTGTTAATGCAGGAAGGTTTAATGAGCAGGGGATTCAAGGACATTACAATTTACCAATCAGTGATAAGTTTGCTGTCAGATTAGCATTTTCAGACCAAACAAAAGATTCATATTTAAATGGTTATTATGACGGTTCTCAGCCTGATCATAGATTCTTACCACAAAGCGTGGTTGATCAGATTGTTGCTGGCGGTGTTATTACAGACCAAAGTCAAAAGCAAACAAACACAGACCATGCTTGGTATTGGGGATGTCAATCCTGGCAAGCAGGTTGTTGGGCTGATCCAGGTTGGCAAATTGGTGTGCCTTTTGCTACCAAGGTAAAAGCCGATCCATCTGACTTCTATAACAACGTTGATAATCATGCATATCGTTTAAGCGCTTTGTACGTTATTGATGATTCAAGCGATTTAAATGTTCAGTATGAAGTGTTTCAAGATGATGGTGCAGGATGGCAGAACACTTACTCATGCGAAATGATGGCAAAAAGAACTGGAAAAACTATGGGTGATCCAGCCGTTTATGATGCTAACACTTGTGCTGATATTCAAGGAACTGAAGATAGATATACATCTTTTGTAAATGTTCCAGGGATTCTAGATATAGAAATTGAATCTATCCGAGCAATCTACAATAAAGATCTCGGTGACTATGACTTGCAAGTGAAGGTTGGCAGACAAAATTTAACTCAATACTCTCAATGGGATACTGATGGCGGTGCCAACTATGCATATGACATGGCTTTTGTTATCGAAGACTACACGGCTGAATCAACGGTTGTGGATGTTCAATTAAGTAACAAATCTGATGATCTAGCATGGGTTGTTGGCGCTTTCTACATGAAAGAAGATAATGACATGCTTGCTTATTTCCATGCAACTCTCAATGGAGATAGTATATTTGATCAGCCCAATAGAGAGATTGAAGCTACAGCAATTTTTGGTCAAGCTACATATGCAATCAATGATGATCTATTTTTTACTGTTGGAGCAAGATACACAGAAGAGGAAAAATCCGATGTTGGCGGTAAAAACTACGAATGTTCTGTTTGGAATAGTTGCTATACAAGTACTGAAATTTGGGGCAACAGATTCCAGTGGTTACCTCAATTAAATGCATTAGCTCCTAACTTTCATGTAGCCGGCGGACTTTACGCCGGTGTTAATTGTGAAGCTGGTGGCGGCCCATATGGTGGTGGCCCATACTTTGGTGGGACTGGATGTATGGTTCAAACCACATCAAATGATGTAGCTAAAACTTATCATAATTTTGATTGGAGACTTGGTCTTGATTATGATGTTTCAGATACAGCTTTTGTTTATGGCTATCTTGCCACTGGATACAAGGCTGGAAGCATTACCGATGTATATGTAAGAGGAGCAGATACTCTTCATCCTGAGGGTCCTGGATCTGTGGTGAACACATCTTATGGTCCCGAAGAAGCTCTTACATTTGAAATGGGTTATAAGGCTTCATATTTAGAGAACAGATTAAAGGTTGCTCTAAACTATTATCAAACTCAATACGATGGCAAGCAATTTACTGGAAATGTACCAGTGGATTCTAGAAATGCCCAAGAGTACTCTTATCAGACTGGTCAACTTGAGGATGTTGTGCAAGTTATTACCATCTGGGGCACTCAAAACTTTGGCAAGCAAGAAATGAGTGGTCTTGAGTTCGAATTTGATTATATCCCATATGCAGGTGGACAACTTTCTGGTTGGGTAACGCAAATGGATTCAGAAGTAACATCTGATTTTATTACTCAATGGTACTATGGTATGGATGCGCAGTTTGGCAGACCAGATTATGGGGCTTCAATTGCCAATGTTCCAGAAAATGCTGTGAACTTGAAAGGAAATGAAACTCCTTACTCACCTAATTTAGCTTTTACAATTAGATATGAGCATACATTTAATTTAGGTACTATGGGGACTCTGGCTCCTTCGATTAATTATCATTGGCAGTCAGAAGATTATTTAACAATCTGGAATGCTGATAAGCATGTAAATGATCCAGGCGGCTATGGAACAGGTGTTGGCGACAGCTATGTAGATCTTCCTGGTTATTTCCAAGACTCAGTTGATGAATTTGGAGATCAGAGAGGGAGCTGGGATATGGTTGATTTAACCTTAACTTACAAGCCAGCTGGAGAATCTAATTATTATGTTCAAGCCTACGCATACAATGTAACTGATGAGGAAGTGGCGTGGTTTAGAGGTGTTGAGGCTGGTAATCCTAGAGGCGCCTATTCAGCCCCGTCTCAATACGGAATCAGAATTGGTTACTTCTGGTAAGAATTAGAAAACTTATTGAAAGGAGGGCAGTGCCCTCCTTTTTTTTGGTAAAATAAAGCAATGAAATTTTATCAAGCTTTTTTTGTTTTTTTGTTAATTTTTGGTTGTTCACAATCTGGACAGACTGAAAAAACATACCCCTATAAAACTGAGAGAATTGAATACGCCTCTAAAAATATTTTAGGCTTTGAAAACTTATTTGGTGATGGTTTAGAGCTTCAAGAGGATGAAGAGGTTTTTGGAATTTTACACTTTCCCGACAATTATGATTCATCTAAACAATATTCTGCCATCGTTGCATCGCATGGTTCTTCAAACTGGAGAGCGCATCATTTAAAGTATCTAGAGCAGATGCGGCAGGCTGACTTTATTGTTTTTGCTATGCATCCATTTGATTCAAGAGGGGTTGATAGCACAGTTGGCAATCAAATAAATGTAACGAGCGAAACTGTCATACATGACATGGCCATGAGTCTCAATCTACTGTGGGATGACCCAAGGATCAATAATCAAAAAATTTATGCAGCTGGTTGGAGTCTTGGCGGGACTGCAACCTTATTTAATGGGTGGCTGCCTCTGCAAAAAGCACTTAATAAAACTGGAGCCTCTTACGCTGGTTACTTGATGTGGTATCCAGGCTGCTTAGCATTACCTGATTTGAATGAATGGGATAAAGATCTTATGCAGATATACATTGGAGAGGAGGATAACTGGACTCCACCTCAACCGTGCAAAGATTTAGTTATGAATATTAATGCTGAGGGTGGCAATGCATACATTGAGCTATATCCGAATTCCTTTCACTCCTTCGATGGTCCTCAGCCTTTAAGACTTATACCGGATGCTTACAGTTGGGCTGATTGTAAATTAAAACTTAACGCGGAAACCAAAAGAGTCTATGATCCTCAAAATCCTTCATTGGACTTTTCTGACCCTAAATCAAGAAGAGCTGCATATGAAAGTTGTGCCGTGAAGGGAGAGGTTATGGCCGGAGCTAATCCTGAATATAAAAATGCTGCTTATGAGCACCTCAGTCAATTACTGCCTAAACTCAATTAATTAGAGAATTCTTTCCACCCTCTAAAACCTCCTTCGAGATTTTGAATATTTTTAAAGCCTATTTCTAATAGGGTCTTGCCAGCTAGGGCAGCTCTGCTTCCTCCGCCACAGTAAACTACAATCGGAGTATCTGCGTTTAAGTCTTGATCATCATTTGATAGCGAGAGCTTCATCTCAATCAAGCCTCTGGGAATATTGATAGAATTTGGTATAGAGCCCGTTTCTTGAACCTCTGTTCCTTCTCGCACATCTATAACAAAATAATCAGCAGATTTTTCTGCAAAACTTGCGCAAGAAATTTTGGGAACTAGACTGTGGGCCTCAGCAATTAAATCTTTTAATGTCATTTAGTTATTATCTTTTGTATTAATGTTAAAAACAATATAACGCCTTTGGCATCTCGAATGTGACATTTAGGTGATAACTACTGCTTATGCATTGCAATAGCTTTAAATTGCATCTAATATGCATGGCTTAAATGTTTACAGTGTAAACATTATAACTACTGTGTATAACAAAAAAACTAATCATAACGGAGACTTATAATGAAAAATATTCTATTAGCACTTACTCTCATTACGCTGCCGTCTGTTGTCAGTGCTGAGATCAATATCCAGGAAGGGTATTCAGTCGAGGGAAAAATACTTTCTGTCAAAACAGCAAAAAAATACTCTTCAGTAGAGGGTTGTTCAAAAATAGCAGCTGCCAAATCAAAGGTCTCAGGATTTACATTTGATACCAAGTCTCAAAAATGCACTTTGTACAAAAATGTTAAAAATGTTAAAGCCAATGAAGGATTTGTCGCAGGCACTAAATAAATATTTTTAGGTTTGGAAAGGGAGCTTTTGCTCCCTTTTTTATTGGTTTTTTCATTTTTTTCTTGCATACTTCCTATCTTATGGACTTATGGAAACAGCGCAAGTAAATATTATGTCTTCTTATGCCAAGTTAATTCTGACTCATACAGAAGCTATGTTTAAATTACTGGGCAAAATTTCTTTATTCTCTCAGTGTCTTAATTTCAATTGGGTTACAGGTTTTGCTCAAGATTGGCAATTGCTTCCTTCAATTCTAAGATTTAGATCCGTTTAATCTTCACCTACAATGGTGCAACTTCAAGATTTATCATGAGAAATTTCATTAGTACGCAAGATTGGTCTCGTTCAGAACTACAGGATATTATTGATTTTGCTAGCGAGCTTAAAAATAATCCCTATCAGCCCCTTCTAAAAAATAAGTCAGTCGCAATGTTATTTTTTAACCCTTCACTCAGAACAAAAACTAGCTTCGAAGTTGGAATCAGCGAGCTTTCAGGCACAGCAGTAATCTTGCAACCAGGTAAAGATGCATGGCCAATTGAATTTGAAGAAAATATTGTCATGGATGGAAATTCAGAAGAGCATGTGAAGGAGGTAGCACAAGTTTTATCATCTTATTGTGATTGCATTGCTATTAGAGCGTTTCCTCAGTTTATGGACTGGGATTATGATAGAACAGATTTAGTTATTAATAGCTTTGCAAAATATGCTTCAGTGCCCGTGGTGAACATGGAGACAATCGAGCATCCATGCCAGGAACTAGCGCATATTTTAACACTGCAAGAACATTACGGTGATCTTCAGGGTAAAGATTATTTGCTAACATGGACCTATCATCCTAAGCCATTAAACACGGCTGTCGCAAATTCAAGTCTTTTGATTGCAAGTAAGTTTGGGATGAATGTTAAATTGTTATGTCCCTCTGAGGACTATCACCTAGATGACAGATACATCAAAGCTGCCAAAGATAACTGTGAGTCTGAGGGAACCTCGTTTGAGGTGTCTTATGATATAGACAGTGCTTATTCAAATGCAGAAGTCGTCTATGCTAAAAGTTGGGGCAGTCTTCGTCACTATGGAAACATAGATGATCAGATAGCCTGCAATAATAAATATAAGCATTTTATTGTAGATGAATCAAAGATGAATCTCACCAACAATGCTGTTTTTAGTCACTGCCTTCCATTAAGAAGGAACGTTAAAGCAACCGATGCGGTTATGGATGCTGATTATTGTCTAGCAGTCAAAGAAGCTGCAAACAGGAAGCATGTTCAAAAGTCCATGTTAAGTAAAATTTTATAGGTGCAAATAATGAATAAGAAAGTCGTACTAGCATTTTCAGGGGGCTTGGATACAAGCTTTTGCATTCCGTATTTAATTGATCAGGGTTATGAGGTTCATACTTTGTTTGTAAATACTGGCGGCATTTCAGCAAAAGAAGAGAGCGCAATTACCAAAAGGGCCAACGAATTAGGTGCAAAAAAACATCTCAATATCAATGTTGAAAAAAGCTTATGGTCTGAGATCCTTATCCCTTTAATTCAATCTGGAGCTCTTTATCAAAATAAATATCCTGCGCTTTGTTCTGATAGATATTTAATAGTTAAAGAATCAATTAAATTATGCAAAAAATTAAAAACTAAAGACATTGCTCATGGTTGCACTGGCATGGGAAATGATCAGATAAGGTTTGATCTTTCAATCAGAGCACATGGAAATTACAACATCATCACTCCAATTAGAGAGATTCAAAATATCACAAAAAATGTAAGAGCATACGAAGAGGATTATTTGAAAGAAAAAGGGTTTGCAGTTTCATCATTGCATAAAAAATATAGCATCAATGAAAATCTTATGGGAGCAACCATCTCAGGAAGTGAAATTGATGAATGGAAGGAGCCCTCAAGTGAAAGTTTTGTGCTTTGTAAATTACCTCATCAATATCCAAAAAAACCAAAAACCCTGAAAATCAAATTTCTGAGGGGAAAAGTTGTTTCAATCAATAATAAAAAAATGCAAGGAGCTGATTTTCTTAGAACATTAAATGTCTTAGGAGGCTCTTTTGGTATAGGGCGATCAGTTTTTGCCAGCGATACAATTATTGGTTTAAAAGGTAGATTTGTTTTTGAGGCTCCTGGCATAACAATCCTAATGTCAGCTCATAGAGCATTAGAGGAAGCTGTTTTGACTGACAAACAAAATTTTATGAAAACTCAAGTTGGTCAAGAATGGGTCAATCTTGTCTACAGAGGATTTTATTTTGAGCCCTTAAGAGAAAATCTAGAAGCATTTATGCTTGATTCTCAAAAAGCTGTGACCGGAGAGGTAACCTTGAAGCTAACGCCTGGGCAAGTTAATGCAGTTGCAGTAAATTCAAAAAATATTCTTAAAAGCCCCGAAGGTTCTTATGCACAGTCTGCAACATGGTCAGAGGCTGAATCAAAAGGCTTTATTAAGCTCATTGGTCAAAGCACTTCAACTTGGTCCTCTATCCATAAGAAAAAATGAACACAGATCTAGAGCTAACACTGCATCATCTCAAGGCTCTAGTTGGATGTGACACATCAAATCCACCTCGAAAAATAGAGCAATCAGGGTTAATTGGTTATTTGAACTCATTAACATTTCTTGATCCACAAGTAACTGACTTGGGAGACGGATCTTTTAATATCTTTATTACAAAGGGCTCGCCAAAATATCTTATAAATGTTCATTTAGATACAGTTCCTCCCGGAGATGGATGGCAATCAGATCCTTATGATTTGGTTATTGATAATCAAAAAGCCATTGGTCTTGGTGCCTGTGACATCAAAGGTGCTGCAGCCTGTTTATTAACTTTGCTAGAAAGAGGGCTGAATGATTATGCAATTTTATTTTCAACTGATGAGGAGGCCGGTCAAAGTAGATGTGTAAAGGAATACATCAAAACACAACCTATTTTTGATGGTGTTATCGTTGCTGAACCTACGCAAAATAAAGCTGTGACTTGTCATAGAGGCATATTAACAGGCACACAAGAGTTTTATGGTGTTGCTGGTCATAGCTCAGAACAAAGAGCCTTGGCTGATAATGCTATTCATAAATTAACACGCTGGGCAGATTCAGCTTTGAAAGTTGCTGAAACCTACAATGAAACCTCATTCAATGATCTTGAGGGTATTGCTTTTAATTTGGGTCAAGTTGAGGGTGGTATTAAGCCTAATATCATCGCAGATCATGCTCAAGTTAAATTTGGCATGAGGCCTTTGCCAGGACAATCTTTTGATGAGCTTTTAAGCCAATTAAATACTGAAACAATTCAACAGCACTCAAAATTTACTCCTGGATTTATTGCTCCTGCATTGCCTGCTTTCGGAGATACAAGTGAATCTGAATTATGGGTTGGTCAATTAGGCATGAGTTTGTCACCGCCTGTGAATTTTTGGACAGAGGCATCATTATTTAGTCAGGCTGGATATCGCTCTATTGTATATGGTCCCGGCAATATAGGTAATGCACATCAACCAAATGAGTTTGTAAGTCTCGAGAGCTTGAATCAAGCCTTGAGTGATTTTAAAAAGATCATCCAATGAGCAATCCATCTAATCACTTCATCAAGAGCACTATTTTAAGGTTGTTAGGCGCCATAGGCTCTGAAAAAGAAATAAATAAGTACATAGAGAAATTCTCTTCTCCTGAGCAACGCTTTGCTGTAATTAAAGTGGGCGGGTCTGTAATTGAGAATGATCTTGAAAATCTTATTTCATCTTTAGTTTTTTTAGATCAAGTCGGTTTAAAGCCTGTCATTCTTCATGGGGCCGGTCCTATGCTGTCTGCTGCCTTGGAAGCAAAGAACATTGATTTTTCTTTTGTTGAAGGACAGAGAGTTACTTCTAAAGAAGTGAGAGACGAAGCTCATGCAGTCTTTGAAGCAACGAATCAAAAGATTGTTGATGCTTTAGAGTCCCATGGAGCAAAAGCTCATGGCCTTACTTCGAATATTTTTGAATGCACCATGCGGGACCCTGATTTGGGTTATGTGGGGTCAATTGATTTTGTAAATGTAAAGATTGTAAATGATGTATTGGAACTTGATTCAATACCCGTCATTGCTCCTATCGGCTTTCAAGGAAATGAGATGCTCAATATTAATGCCGATATTGCTACTGTTGAATTGGTTAAGGCAATTAACCCCTATAAGGCTATTTTTTTATCAGATGTAGGAGGTATTTTTAATAACACTGGCGAGTTAATATCAAACATTAATCTAGTACTTGAGTATGAAGAGCTTATGCAGGCTGAATGGCTTCATTCTGGTATGAAATTAAAATTAGAGCAGATAAAATCTTTATTAGATCATCTGCCAAAAACAGCATCTGTCTCTATCACCGAGCCAATTAACTTACCAAAAGAGCTATTCACTGACTCAGGATCAGGCACCTTGGTAAAACATGGTTATAGTGTTGCTCAATATCCACTTCCAGATAAAATAATAGAGGATCAATTTCAGCAGATTATAGAGGCTTCCTTTGGTGGGGCATTGATTGATAATTTTTTTGATTCTCCTAAAAATCTAGATATTTTTATGACCTCATGTAAGCGAGCTACAATTGCCATTTCAAATGATTTTTCCATTCCCTACATGGATAAGTTTGGGGTTATGCCTGAAGCCAAAGGTGAAGGTTTGGGAGCAGGTATTTGGCATGAGATGAGAAAAGTTTATCCTCAAGTTTTCTGGCGATCACGTCCTAACAATCCCATTAATGCTTTTTATACCTCTATTTGTGAGGGCTGCCAGAAACAAGACCAGTGGCATATATTTTGGATAGGCATATCTGATTATAGTGTCCTAAAAGATTGTATTGAGTATGCTGTAAATAAACCCAAGAGTGTGATTTAAATGGAAGTTAAAAAAATAGGTTTATTGGGAGGACGTGGGCATGTTGGCCAAGAAATTATTAAGTTGTTAAGCCAACATGAGCATATAAAGATTAACTCAGTTTTTTCCTCATCTAAGGCTGGGCAATCACTAGATTTATATCCAGGTTGCGATTTGGTTTATCAAGACCTAGATCAACCTTTTTTCAGCGATGAAGACGCTTTCATTTTAGCCTTATCAAATCATGAATCCAAAAAATACATCGATCTAATACTTGAGCATAATTCAACAGCTACCATCATTGATCTGAGCGCAGATCATCGTTTTGATGACGATTGGGAATATAGAATTCCTGAGTTATCCGATGCACCAATTTCAAATAGGATCAGCAACCCAGGATGTTATGCATCTGCAATGCAATTTATGCTAGCTCCCTTAAAAAATGTTTTGATAGGATCTGTTAATTTATATGGTATCTCGGGATACAGCGGTGCCGGAGCCTCTCCAAATGCTAGAAACAACCAAGAAGGGCTAAAAGATAACATTCTTCCCTATTCGTTAGTCTCACATCTTCATGAAAAAGAAGTTAAGGCACATGGTTATGCAGATATCTTATTTACACCCCACGTTGGTAATTTTTTTAGAGGAATCATGATGACGGGTAACTTTATTTTGTCAGAGAGCCTTAAAGTTGAAGTGATCCATGACTTATTTAGTAATTTTTATAAGCAAAAGGAACTAATTTTAGTTCAGCAAGAGCTGCCAAACATGCAAGATGTTCAAAATACATCCAACGTAATCATTGGTGGCTTTGCAGTGGATCCAACCATCAACAGGCTGACATTTTGTTGTACCCTTGATAATCTTCTCAAAGGTGCTGCAACCCAAGCAGTTCAGAACTTAAATTTTGCATTTGGCTGGGAAGATAACCTAGGAATAACACAAGTATGAAAATCTGGAATCAAAACTCAAAGGATCAAAATTCTGTCATTGATAATTTTCTCTCTGGTGAAGACATAGTCTTAGATCAAGAATTATTTTTGTATGACATTGAGGCATCCATTGCTCATGCCCATGAATTAGAACATATTAATATTTTAAATAAATCTGAAACCAAAAAAATTATTACAGCTTTAAAAAAGCTTGCAAAGTTATTTCAATCAAACAAATTCAAACTCACTGCAAAATATGAGGATTGTCATTCTGCAATTGAGGATTATCTAACCAAAGAGCTGGGTAATATTGGTAAGAAAATTCATACGGGCAGAAGCAGAAATGACCAGGTAATGGTTGCCATGCGTCTTTATGCAAGAGCTAAGCTGGACGAAATGCAGTCTCTTAACTTGAAGATCGCTCAATCATTTTTTGATAAAGCTCTTCAACATTCAGCTGACTCCATGCCTGGCTATACCCACCTGCAAAGAGCCGTGCCTTCAACTTGGGGTTTATGGTTTGGAGCCTTTGCTGAATCTTTTCTCGATAACATCGATTTGCTTTCAAACACTCAATCATGGATGAACATTAATCCATTGGGAACGGCAGCAGGATACGGAGTTAACCTGCCTATTCAGCGTGAGCTGTCAACGAAGGAATTAGGCTTCAAAAGAAAGCAGTTAAACAGCCTCTATGTTCAAAACAGCAGAGGCAAGTTTGAGTTAGAGTTACTTGGTTCATTAAAACAACCCATGCTTGATGTTAGAAAATTTGCATGGGACGTGAGTATATTTTTATCTCAAGAGTTCAATCTGTTGAAAATTGCATCCAAATACACAACAGGATCATCCATCATGCCCAATAAATCAAATCCTGATGTCATAGAGATCATGCGAGCTAACTATGCAGTCATAGCCGGACATTACACTGAATTGGAAAACTTAATTTCTCTTCCTAGTGGATATCATCGCGATCTTCAGCTCACCAAAAGATCACTAATATATTCTATGCATTGTGCTGCCAAGACTTTGTGCCTACTACCTGATTTAATCAAATCAATCAAAGTGGATGTGCAGCGGTCCAATGCATTCATTGATAAGGATATGTTAATGACTGATCAGGCCTATGAGCTAGTTCAATCAGGCGTGCCTTTTAGAGAGGCTTATGTCAAAGTCAAAACCCTAAAAAATAACAAATCAACCCCACAATCCACATCAAGAAAACATTCATCTTCCGGTTCGGCTTATAACTTAGATTTAAAAACTCTTAATCGAAGACTACAAAAACTTACCCAGTCTAAATAATTTATTTTTTTGATTTTCTTTTTTCTTTATGAGATTATTTAGAAAGAATGAACAGAGCTATCAGAATTCAAAAATCTGAAGCAGCTAGAGATAGAAGGCACCGAAGACGTTCGCTGGCAGAAAAAAAACTCCAAAATGAGTATGCACGTCTTCGCAAGCTAAGAAGAAAAAAATAGTTCTCTAGCAGCTTTTAAAATTTTAACAATTCAGTTACAGGGACTCCTTTAACCTAAAACATTACTGCTTGCATGATTTTAATCTAGCGTTTTAAATACATAGATGACTTCAACACATGTATATTTAGAGAAATGGCATCAAGGCCTTAAATCGCAAGATCAAAATTTCTTAGATGACATTCTTGATGATGAATGCGTCTTTACATCCCCAATTGTTTTCAAGCCCATTGAGGGCAAAGAAATGTCAAAGCTGTATTTGATGGGTGCCGGTCAAACCTTCGACATGGAAAGGTTTGATTACGTGAGAGAATTAGTTGATGGTTTGGATTGCGTACTTGAATTCGAGACTTATATTGGAGACATCTCCGTTAATGGGGTTGATATTATCCGATGGAATGAAAATGGAAAAATTGTAGATTTTAAAGTCATGATCAGGCCCTTGCAGGCCATCCATGCACTGCAAACAAAAATGTCAGAAGCATTGATTGCGCTCAAACAGAACTCATAAAAAAAAGGGGCTCAAATGAGCCCCTTTTTATGATCGTAACCTTTTAAAAACTATAATTTAAAGTTAAGCCATAGGTTTTAAATGCATTGGGATATCCAAAAAACGATGTAGAAGTTGGATCAGCCACAGCAGGGAAGATCGTAGTCAAGAATTCATCATCATTGATATTCTTGCCCCACAAGGTTAAAGAGAAGTTGCCTCTTTCAATTCCAGCAGAAAAATTCAGAGTATCTTGTTTTCTCCTTCCATTGCCTTTGGAATCTAGCAAAGCTTGCCATGTTGGATTCTCGCTAAGAATAACTTCGCTTGAATACAAGTGACTTAGTCTCACATAACCATCATATTGACCTCTTGACCAGTTCCAGGTGGCAGTCGTAGAAAATGTTTCCTCAGGAATATTGGAGGGCACTGTGCCTGAAAGATCTCCGGCAGCTGATGCTGGAAATGAATCATAGATAGGATCCATCACCAATCCGCTGATTGCTAGATCAATGTTGTCGACTGGTGAAATCATTAAATCAAATTCGAAACCATCTGCTGATTGTGATCCAGCATTGGCTAGAACAAACCCTGTGCCAATAAAAGTGTTTGATTGGAAGCCTTTAATTTTTTGATCAAAGTAAGCAAGATTCAGATATCCATTTGGAAGATATATTTTTGCTCCTAGCTCCACAACCTCAGCTTCTTCTGGATTCGCAAATCTAGTACCTACGCCAGTATTAGGCCCTGCTGGAGTTCCGGCGGCTACCAATGCAGCTTTTTCCTCAGCATCCGGTAATGAATTCCTGGAAATATTCCAAGCCGTAGCTTTAAAGCCCGTTGAAATACCGCCATAGATATTTACAGCATCATTGAGCGCATAAGACAGTTTTGCTGTGTAATCAACATTATCATCTTTGCTTTTTCCATCTTGAGCGGCATTAGGGAAGTCCACAAATTTTGGAATAAATTGAAGAGCTCGTAATGGAATCAAAGGGTTGTAGGCTGGATCAAGTGCCAAAACCGCAGCTTGTGCTGGAGGGAATCCTGCATTGATGAGACCAAGTGTACCAGCGCCAACAAAATCTAGGTTTGAAAAAACAGCAGTGTTGATCTGATTGTATGAAACTTCTTTCTCATCTTCCATGTAACTCACACCCAAAATTGCATTGAGCTTATCGCTGAGCTGAATGTCTACTTGAGCAAACAAAGATACAGTAGAGTTATCTTGAGTTGCTGTTTCGGTGTTACCTTGTCCAGCCCCAAATAACAATGAGTTAGGCAACCCAAAAGCTTGTGCTACGCCAGCAAGAGCTCCTGGCAAAAAGGCATCAATGTATGGTCTCCACAGGGTTCCAAAGTAGATAGATTCATTAAAATCCATGTCTTCTTGATAATAGAAACCACCAAGGAGCCAATTAACTTTATCATTATCCTCTGAGTACCATCTAATTTCTTGAGTTACTCCAGATAACTCTTTGGAGATGGGGCTCGGAGCAATCACATCAACAGCATCAAAGTCTACATCTTGCACCTCATAATTATCAGAAGTTCTATAGGAAGTGATGCTTTCGAGAGTTGTGTTGGCGAAGTTTTTTTCTATGTGTAATGAGATACCACCGTTTTCACCTTTTGATGTTGGATCGAAGTCAAAAAAAGCTGTTTGAGTAAAAGGGTCATTGGGTATAACTCTTCCACCCATCATGGCTATAACTTGGTTTGCAGCTCCATAAGCCGTGCTTCCAACAACACAACAAATCTCATCAAATTCGTCATAATCAAGGGTTAATCTTGCAGAAAAATCTTCTGCTGGTGCAAATAACAGCTCAGCTCGATAGCCAAATCTGTCACGGTCATTCAATTTATTTCCTGTGACCGGATTATCAGACTGCCCGTCTCGCTGATTAACATTCGCACTAAAACTATAGGCAACAGAGTCATTCATAGGGCCAGTGTAGTAGATCTTTGCAACTTTAGAGTTGTAGTCTCCAATTTCAAATGTCGCTTTACCAAAGCTTTCAAATGAAGGTTTTTTAGTCACTATGTTGATAACGCCGGCAGAGGCATTCTTTCCAAATAAAGTGCTTTGCGGTCCTCGCAAAACTTCTATCCGATCAAGCATGGGTAAGTCTGAGATTTGACCTTGAATTTTGGAGCGATACACACCATCAACAAATACAGCAACCGAAGGCTCAACGCCTGGATTATTAGAACCATTTCCAAAGCCTCTGATGAAAAATGTGGCGTTGGTTGTTGACTGATACTGTCTTGCATCAAGTGATGGGACCACTGCTTTTAAATCAAGCAAGTCAATGACATTAGCTTTTTCAATGGTATCTGCGTTAACAACTGACACAGCAACAGGCACTTCCTGCAGCGTTCTCTCAGTTTTTGTTGCTGTTACTATAACTTCTTCAACAGCTTGAGCACTTACAGAGCCAGCTTGAAAAATTAATAAGCTTAAAACGGCAAAGGTTAAAAATTTATTGTTCATATATTCCCCAATATTAGTTAAGAATTGTGCTTATGTTATAGAAAACACTGATAAATTCAATGCTCTTTCATGAATCAAAAGCCATCATTTTAATCAAAAAAGTGGATTGAGTTTTTTTCAGAATGTATGCTTTTATGTAATGTATAAATTTTTTGGAGTATGACTATGAACAATATTAAAACAGGCGGTTGCCTATGCGGCGAAGTCTCATATGAAATTAATCCAGCTGATGTCATTTCTACCCACCACTGCCATTGCAAAGATTGTCAAAAGTCTACAGGTTCAGGCAAAGCTACTATTATCATCATGCCTGCGGAGCAGCTAGATATTAAAGGCAATTTAAAATTTTTTACCGTTACAGGCTCAGCAGGCTCCCACATCAGTAGGGGCTTCTGCCCAAGCTGTGGCTCACCAGTTGTAAGTTTTGTTGAAGAAAATCCTGCAATAAAATTTCTAAAAGCCGGATCACTGGATGATTCATCATGGCTAGAAGTACACTCTAGTTTTTGGAGTTCAACAGCCAACCCCTGGTCGCCTTTGGATGAAAGCATCGATAGCGTTACCCATAATCCTGATTTAGGCTAGAAATTTAGTAAATTGCTAAATATTTATATATAGTTTTTATTCGTAGTTTTTTTCTCTATTACTTAAATCGCTATGATGCTTAGCTTTGTAATTAAATTAACCGAACTTGGTTTGATTCCTGAATTTGCTCTTAGGCTGGGAATCAAAAAATTGATTCAACAACGTCTATTAGAAATTCCAACCAATCCTGAAATCCGCAAGTCTCAAAAAGCTGATTTTATTGAGGAATTAAAATCCAGCCCAATCGCTTTAAGCACCAAACTTGCAAACGAGCAGCACTATGAAGTGCCGCCAACATTTTTTCAAGAGATTATGGGAGCTCATCTAAAATATTCCTGCGGTTGGTTTAATGAAAACTCAACTTCTCTTGATGTCGCTGAGGAAAATATGCTTAAGCTTTATATCGAGCGATTAGATATTCAAAATCATCAGCATATTCTTGACCTGGGTTGTGGTTGGGGAAGTTTCACGCTCTTTGCTGCAGCTAAATTTCCAAAATCAAGTTTTGTAGCAGTTTCTAACTCCAATGATCAAATTGAGTTTATTAACAGCACTGCTAAGGCTCGATCTTTGGAGAATGTTAAAGCAATTAAACAAAACATGAATGATCTATCTTTAGAGAGATCTTTTGATCGGATTATCTCTATTGAAATGTTTGAGCACATGAGAAATTACGGAGCTTTGCTCAAGAAACTTCGAAGTTACTTAGAGGACGATGGAAAAATGTTTGTGCATATTTTTACTCATCAAAATTACCCTTATCCATATGAAGTGAGAGGTCCTTCAGATTGGATGAGCAAATATTTTTTTACCTCAGGCCTGATGCCCTCGCACGATATCTTTTCTTATTTTGAAAATGATTTTTTTGTTGAGCAAAGCTGGAAAGTGAATGGTTCCCACTATGCTAAGACTTGCAACCTATGGTTGCAAAACCATCATAAGAATAAAAAAACTATTTTAGATATTTTTAAGGGCCATTACCCCAACCCAAAACAGTGGTTTGTAAGATGGCAGTTATTTTTTCTTGCATGTGAGGAGCTCTTTGCATGCAACGATGGTAAGGAGTGGTTTGTCTCGCATTATTTGTTGGTACCGAGACAAGAAACAAAATCAAATAAGGCTTAGTTTTAGTCCAATAGTTACAATCTGATTTTACTTGAAGGTTTTTTAATTTTATATTTAAGCATCATGATTAATAAATACCTTCTGCTTAATCTATTGCTTCTATCACCTTTGGTATTTGCTGAAGATCATAATGAATTTACTATAGGATGTATTGATAGCAGTAAAAATAAGTATCAAATTATTTTAGATATTGATAAAAAGAGATTTAGCATCAAAGAAAAAGAAAGTACTGTAAGCGAGGGTTTGATTGCCAAGATCAATAATTCAAAAAATGAAATCAATTTCCAGCTACTAGAAATTAATACTAAAGATAAAAAAAAGATAATTAAAGGTAAAAATATACTTGGGGAATTAGTTTGTGATGTGTAAAAATCATAGTGAAACATGAATGCACTAACAACCCAGTTACTCCCATTGCTGGTGGGATTATTTATTAGGATTAATGTATGCCAAAACTAATCGCACTAATTTGTAAACAATCCTCGATCTCTGCTGAAGACTTTAAAACTTACTATGAAACTAACCATGTTCCTCTGATTGAGAGCATCTTTCCAACCTTAACAGGCTACAAAAGAACCTATTTGCTTGAGTCTAATATGCTCAATGATGCATTGCCGCTTGAGTCCGAAGGTGGTCAAACACCATTTGATGTAATTACAGAACTTACTTTTGATGATGAGGATGGATTAAATCAGTTCTTTGCTAGAGGAGCAGATGAAGAGGTGGTAGAAGCTATTAGGCGAGATGAATCTAATTTCCTCGATGGTGAGAAAACTATTATGTATCGTGTTGAGTAGAAGCAAATACTCTAAATGAAACTTGGCTGGGCTTTTGGTATTGCTGTTTTAATCTTATTTTGCTTTAAAGTTTTTGTATTTGTTTTAAAGACTTCTCAAACTGGTTAAATTTAGTAATTCAATCGCAGTTGAGCTACTTTAAAGAAGTTTATTTTCCTTGAACCAAAATCTCTCTAGATGTATATTAATCAGCTCAAAAGCGGGAATAGCTCAGTTGGTAGAGCGCAACCTTGCCAAGGTTGAGGTCGCCAGTTCGAACCTGGTTTCCCGCTCCAGTTTATTTAATCAATTCTTATTCAGGCAGCACTTGCCTTGAAGCTACAATAATTTCTTTGATTTTGCTGTTTTCAAAGCGCACATCAAATGATTCTCTTGCAACTACCTCTTTGCCATCAATGGTGTCAGTCACCTTGTAAGAAGAGGTTACCCAATGATGAATAGAGCCATCTGCTTGAGGTACATCATTTGCCATGGCATAGACAAATTCCCATGAAGGGCTTGATGTTTCAAACCAATTCTTAAGAAAGGCAATATGCTCTGCAGAACCATTCACAATAACCCCATTAGGCGCCTTGCCCACTAGGTCATCAGCATTAGTTTTACCAATCGCCTCAAGATCGCGCTGATTGTGTGCTTCCACGTAATCAACCCAGATTTTAACCAGGGATGGATCTCCAGCAACTATATCTAGTTTTTCACCTTCATCTGATATCTCATAACCAATCACAACACTTTTTTTCATGTGACCTGATTCATGGTGGCCGGCGACAGCAATTTGCGCTAGTAAAAATAAACTTATAATGGATGCCAATTTGTTCATAAAATCTCCTACTTTGTTTGTGAATGTTTTAATAAAAAACTTATATCCATAGCATAGCTGATTAATGTATATTGATAAATGTTAAGCATGTATGGTTTTTAAGAACAGTTTTTAGGAGAAAGCATGACATCAATTTCTAGATATATTTTTGTTTTAATTTTTATTGTCTCTTGCGCTCAAGAAACCACTGATACCATAGAGAATGATCTTTTAGCGAGAACTTATTTCAATGAGTTTATGCCATGCCAGGCTGGCCCCGATTACTCAGCTGAAAATATGACCAAGATGATCGCGCACTGGCAATCTCTTTTAACTGATGAGGCGCTGATGGGTGTATGGGGTTATGCCCCTGCATCAGATCAAAATCTTTATCCTGATACCGGTTGGTGGGAGCTCCAGTGGTCTTCAAAAGAAGCTGCCGATAATGCATGGAGCCAATGGGTAGAGAATGCGGAAGCTTCAAAGTGGCAGGCTGAATATGAAAATGTCTTGGTTTGCGATGGAGATGCAAGGAATGGCTTTGAGGGGGTGTTTCCAATTGCTGCCGAGGAATTTGGTGACTTGCCTGACTCTGGTTATTTTTTTAGTGCTGTTTGGTTATGCAACTTTAATGAAGGATATGGCATAAAGGATGCCAAGGGATTTTTACCTAAATTTGCCAATACAGTCAAAGCCAGCAATGGCTACAAGAAAACTTCATATCATTTCGGTAATTATTTTGCTGATGATAATCCTGATGCTGATTTCCTTTGGGCAGACTTTACCAATTCACGTGATTCTATGATGCAAGCAGCTGCAGCTTTTGAACAAGATGTTGCGCCTGACATGTTTCCAATTTTTAGCCAGTTTGCTGCATGCGGCGACAGACCGGATGAGTACGATGGCTGGATGCTTTACGATGCTGAGAACAAGGATTTTGCTCCAAGATTTATGGACTAAATTATGGATAGAAGATATTTTTTAAAAAATACCGCCATCGCCGGAACCGCTGTGGCAATTGTTCCAACCTCAATGCTTTTTAGTCAACAGGTGCAAAAATCTGCTGGTGAATTTATGGACTTCACTTCTGACAAAGTGAATGCTTTCAATGATTATGCTATGGGCGCCATCTTGCCATCGCTGGCATCTCTTGCAATATATGCATACACCATGGAACTAATATATGTTGTTTTGTTTATATTTCTTTTACTCAGTGCTGGAATAATTATTTAAAACAGCAATTAGTTTTCCTCTGAGCTGGTTTTATATCTCTCAAACCAAGCAAGAATATGGTCAACTTTTGATATCAATCTAGAAGGCCTGCTAGCTATTCC
>Ga0255759_10000479_pt1 | contig 36224 bp, 71 predicted proteins | sample 101ome_20_FD_179959 | JGI IMG/M metagenome (GOLD analysis project Ga0255759, IMG submission 179959) | Coastal salt marsh microbial communities from the Groves Creek Marsh, Skidaway Island, Georgia - 101404AT metaG (version 2) | ecosystem: Environmental > Aquatic > Marine > Intertidal zone >... | reverse complement strand
TAAGTTAACTAAAGCTCAATTAGAAGAGCGTGGTCGTGAACTCGGCATTGAATTAGACAAAAGGTTAGTTAAAGCTAAATTAGTTGACCAAGTCTTTAAAGCCGAACAGAAATAATTTTTGTTATAACTTAACGTTAATTTAAACAGGAGAATAACAATGGCACTATGGGGAAAAACAGACACCGCTGGTGATATACCTAAGTGGCTTGAGGACGACGCAAATAACACTAATAAGTCCAATGACAAAGACAACGCAGTATTCGTTGACTTGACAGAGGCTGGTGTAGAGTCTAACAGAGCTAAAGGTCTTCATACACCTGGTTGGAACTTGTATCACACATATACAGACCAAAATGGTAATACCCGTCATAAAGCTGAAAATATTGTAGTAATGAAAGTTTCTGCATCTGATGCTGGTGATGCTGGTGTGACAGGCGATACAGCCGACGAAGACGCAATTGTAGCTGATAGTTAATAGTTAACACTTTTTACATTTTTGTTTTATGAAATTGACGGAATCAACCTTTTTACTTTATGCTATGAAGCACTATGACAATCCACAATGTACGGATATGTCAGAGTTCGAAGAAGATATGAAGAGGTTTCAATATCTTCGAAAGTTATTTAGTCGATATCGACAAGATAATGAACTCAAGGAGAGGTTGATTCTAAATCATTTGATAGTACTATTTAATGTATTTGGTGCTAAAGCTACGGAAATGCTTTTTATGAGGCTTCACGAATATCATGAGTATTTGAAGCCTTTTGTAGTTTATCTGAATTTCATGCCACAATTGTTGGTATATGACAATGTGATTATTAATAGTAAAAGCATTGTTTCAGATGAACAAATTATAAAGTGTTTACAGGAAATCTAATATGGTTGTAGACTTATTTCTGGTATTTAATTTTATTAAGAGGCTAGTTACGCCTTTTACTAAATGGCCAGCATATAAAGAAGGCATTATTGATGAGAAAGGAAATATCCTTATCTCTCGTAAAAAGTTTACTCGTAATAAACAGAAAAAAGCCTTTGGTATCTTCGACCAACTTATCTTAAATCTCAAAAAATTACTAGGAAAACTTCCTGGTGGTCAAACACGTATTGCTTCTTATGCAGCTGCCTTGTGGTTAATCAAGGAAAGCGAAAAATTTGAAAATAATATGTTGACAGAGTCAGAAGTAGGTGATATAATAGAGGATTCATTAAGAAACTTTATTGCTGAAAATAGAGATATTCTATATGAAGATGCTTGTCCTACTGCTGCTGGTGATGTAGATTTAAATACAAAGAACCGTGATGCTACTATTAAAAAGCACAATTATGGTCCTTTAAACGTAGATATGCCTGGTCCTTATTGGGAAAAGATTGCTGACCATTGGGACACAACTGTAGAAGCAGCAAAGAAAAGTTTATGCGAAAATTGTGTGGCATTTGACATTTCACCTCGTATGAAAGATTGTATGCCAGGTGAAACATCAGATGATGAAGGCGAATTAGGTTATTGCTGGATGCATCATTTCAAATGTCATAGTGCTAGAACATGTAATACATGGGCAAAAGGTGGACCAATTAATAATGACGAAGTAAGTCATGATTGGCAAAGCCGAAACGAAGCTGTAATTGAAGAAATTCCAACTGTAAATGTTGGAGGTGGAGCAATTGCAGGTTTAGGAGTAGGACCACAAGGTGAGCCAGGAGTGTCTCCAAAGGCTCAAAAGAAATATAAGAAAAAGAATTTAAAACAACTACTACATGATGTAGCGGAGAGTTAAAATGAAAAGTGAAGATAGAGAAGCCGTATTTGAACAACTTAAAATCGACGAAGGAGTTGTCTATGCCATCTATAACGACCACCTCGGGTATCCCACTTTTGGAGTCGGTCATCTTGTCCTCGACAGTGACCCGGAATTTGGAGAACCAGTTGGTACAGAGGTTAGTGAGGAAAGAGTCCGGGACTGTTTCGACAGAGATCTTGAAATTGCCATCGGAGAGTGTCACGCTCTATACGGCGAAGGGGACTTTGGAGACTTCCCAGGTGAGGTCCAGCAAATCTTGGTTAACATGATGTTCAATATGGGTCGTACACGTTTAAGTGGCTTTAAAAAATTTAATGCTGCTTTAGGTGAACACAATTGGAAAACTGCTGCTGTTGAAGGCAGAGATTCAAGATGGTACAGACAGGTCACAAACCGCGCCGAAAGGTTAATGTCTCGCCTCGAAGAAGTCTAAGTCCATGTGGGCTTGGCTCAAAAGTTTATTCGTAAAATCATACACAATCACTGTGTCGTATGACACACAATTTGGAAATGGTGACGATAAAGTTTGGAATGGTGTCAAAAACATCACAAAGAAAACTTGGAAAGAATTACATTTTGTCTCAGAAGACAAAAAGAAAATTCAAATACGCTCTAATGCGGGATTAAATTACCGTATTGAAGAGGAATAAATAATTTTACATTAATGAAATTGGAGAAATAAAATGCCAGTAAAAGATATTATACAACATGCGATTGATAACAATCCATTAAAAGTTCAAGCAGCGTTTGACGACGAAATGAAAGGTCGTGTGCGTAATGCTTTAAATGCAAAGTATCAGGAAATGACAACTGATGTCGAACCAGAAGTCGAAACTGAAGTAGAAGTAGAAACAGAAGTTGAAGCTTCGGCTGAAGACGAAGTTGTTGAAGAATCAGTAGAAGAAACTGAGGAAGAATAGTGTATCAAGTTTTTGGTACAATTATTATCATATTAGGTGGAGCCTGCTATTGGCTTTATAGTGATAATAATACATTAAAAGCAAATCAAGTAAAACTTGAATATGCAATCGAAGAGCAAAAGGCCGCGTTTAATACTATGAAAGAATCATATGAAAAACAAGGCCAGGCTCTAAATAATTTACAACGTGCTAATGCAGAAATCGAAGCAGAAAAAGACAGATATTTAGATATCTTTCGTAAACACAACCTCGACAAATTAGCTTTAATGAAACCAGGTCTAGTTGAAAATCGTTTAAATAATGGAACGAAGGCCGTATTTGAGGAGATCGAAAATGATAGCAAGAACATTTCTAGTCTTGGCGACGATACTAACGATTAGTGGTTGCTCTATATTCGGCTCCAAACCAGTTGAGATTATTTCAAAACCAGTAAAGATTGATATAATCCAACCAGCACTTCCTAGGGAAATTTCTTTACAACAACCAACTTTTTATGTTGTATCCGAAGCAGTTATTACAAACCCTTGTAAACGCTCACTTTCATTTGAACCACCAAAGTTCAATGACGAAGGTGTCGAACAATTAAAAAGACCAAAAACCTGTGAATTGTCTGAAAGGGAAAATCCAGAATGGCCAGTAGGCTATACATATTTGGATAGATTCTTTGATGATATGAAAGCTCTGAATAGTGGCGACATAGTTTTTGTAGCTTCGACTGTAAAAGACTATGAATTGATGACTGCCAACTTTCAAGAACTACGCAGGTACATCAGAGAACTCGGCGAGGTAATCGTTTACTATAGAGACGTGACGATTGATGATGAGCCTGGAGTTGCTGCAGAAGTTCAGAAGAAATAGTTTCCTATTTGTTTCAAATAATTGTTCTTTCCACAAGTCTATTTTATAAATATCTGTTGACATGTTATGCAAACTGTGATATAATAACCGTATCAGGAGCAGGAATTTGTCTACACAGGATAAAGAATTCTCAGATGTCAAAGTTGACATCGCCTTAATTAAACAAGACGTTAAACAGATTGAAAAATTTTTTGAGAAAGTGGACTCGGCCGTTGATGGCATGGCAGAAATTAGTAAAAGTGTTGCCGTTCAACAACAAATTATTGAGAACTTTCAACAGAAACTTGAAAACTTTAACGACAAATTAGACCACAATACTCGCGCCGGTATTGAAGGTCGTTTAGCACTTAAAGATGAGCTAGATGACCATAAAGAAAATTTCCGATTACAAATGTTAGAGGCAATGGAAGTGGCCAGGCAAAAACATGCGGATGTAAATGCAAATAGTCGAAAGTGGCATGAAGACAGACATAGAGAAACAATACGACTAATTGAAAATATTGTCAAAGATGTAGAAGACAAACACGAGGACCACGATAAAAGATTAAGAAATATAGAGAATCTCAAATGGTGGATTCTAGGTGCGATTGCCGCAGGTTCATTTATCGCACATAATTTCGATTTATCTGCAATAATGAGTTGACATTTGGTCTAGTATTTGTTATAATACTATCCAAATAAAATACAGGTTTATATTATGATTGATTTTGTTGATATTCAGTACGCCCAGCACCTTGCTGGCAGGCTCGACCTATTTAAAATCAGGTCAACAAATCCTTACAAAATAAATTTCAGATGTCCTATCTGTGGTGATTCACAGAAATCTAGGACCAAAGCTCGTGGTTGGCTCCTTGAGAAAGAAAACAACTTCTACTTTTACTGTCATAATTGCAGTGAAAGTCATTCCTTTTCCAACTTTCTCAAGGTAGTCGACCCTTTGGCATACAACGATTATGTTGCCGAAAAATTCATCAAAAAGGGAGACAAAACCAAGACACCCAAATTGGAAAAATTCAAAACTGATACTCCCACATTTGCTCGTAACGAGCCGTTAAAAAAATTAAAAAAAATCAGTCAACTTCAGCATTCTCATCCCGTAAAGAAATATATAGAAAAGAGGCGTATTCCTCCTGCACATCATTACAGACTTTATTACGTGCAAAAATTTAAGGAATGGGTAAACACCTATATTCCAGATAAGTTCGAAAGTCTTGATAAAGATGAGCCTAGGTTGGTAATACCCTTTATGGACGAGGATAAAAACCTATTTGGTGTATCCGCTCGAGGATTCAACCCAGAAGGTATTCGATATATCACTATCATGTTCAAAGACCGTCCGAAAATATTTGGCTTAGATAAAGTCAACTTCAATCGCGAATATTTTGTCGTCGAGGGAGCCTTGGACAGTATGTTTTTATCAAACGCTGTGGCAATGGCTGGTGCAGACGGGGGTACAGGCGCGCTGAAAGTAGTAAAAAATGCAACTTTCGTATTTGACGCCGAACCTAGAAACAAAGAAATCCATAAACGTATGGAAAAAGTGATTGGACAGGGTTATAAAATTTGTATCTGGCCTGACAATGTTCCAGGTAAAGATATAAACGAGATGGTTCTGAATGGTATGACAAATGTTGAAACGGTCATTCGTGACAATACATACCAAGGACTGAATGCAAAACTTAAATTGACAGAATGGAGAAAAACTTAATGAGAGTAAAACTAATCAGTTTCTCACAACCAACGACCCAAACAAAAACCGAAGGATTAAACGATGTACAAGACTTAATTGCTTTTTGCGCCCGAGTCAGCAATCCTTCAAATCAATATAATACTGAAACAAGTGAAAAACTTTTAAGATATCTCGCCAAACATAAACACTGGTCTCCGTTCGAAATGGCAAGTGCGTGTTTAGAAGTGGAAACAACAAGAGATATTGCAAGGCAATTACTACGTCATCGTAGTTTTAGCTTTCAGGAATTCAGTCAGCGATACGCAGACCCAACAAAAGAGTTGGAGTTTGAGGCTCGCGAAGCAAGATTACAAGACCCAACAAATAGGCAAAATAGTATACCTGTGGATTGGGACAATGAAGAACACAGACGTATTAATGAAGAGTTTCGTATGAAACAATTAAAACTCATTCGTGACGTCAAAGAATTATATAATTGGGCACTTGATAAAGGAATCGCAAAAGAGCAAGCCCGAGCAATATTACCGGAAGGAAACACAATTTCAAGATTGTATGTCAATGGTACATTACGTAGTTGGATTCATTTTATTGAATTGCGCAGTGGTAATGGAACACAACAAGAACATGCAGACCTTGCCCTTGCTGTTGCAGATGTTATTGCGAAAATATTTCCTTTATCCAAAGAATATATTGCACAAGAATAATAGGAGAAAACAATGCAGCATTTGGGTATAGAAATCGACAAGAAACGAGATAAAGGTTTATCAGAACAATCGTTTAAATTATTAAAAGATTATTATTGTAGAGATGATGAAAAATCTCCACAGGAGGCTTTTGCTCGCGCAGCAGTGGCTTATTGTGGTGGTAATTTAAAACTGGCACAACGAATATATGATTATGTGTCGAAGGGTTGGTTTATGTATTCCTCTCCCGTTCTCTCGAACGCTCCCTTAAAAGGAGAACCTGTTAAGGCGTTACCCATTTCGTGCTTTCTCACCTACGTTCCAGATACGCTTGACGGACTGATAGACCATAGTGCAGAGCTTCGTTGGTTATCAGTAAAAGGTGGTGGCGTTGGTGGTCATTGGTCAGATGTAAGAGCTGTATCCAAAAAAGCACCTGGTCCTATGCCTTTCCTTCATACAGTTGATGCTGATATGGTAGCATATAGACAAGGCCGAACACGTAAAGGTTCATACGCTGCATATATGGATGTCTCGCACCCTGATATTGTCGAGTTTGTGAATATGAGAATTCCAACTGGTGATGTCAATCGTAAATGTTTAAATCTACACCACGCAATTAATATTTCAGACAAATTTATGGAAGCTGTTGGTTTAGGTCTTGAATGGAATTTACTTGACCCTAATGATGGCTCAATTCGTGATACAATTAAAGCACGTAAACTCTGGGAACATATTTTAGAAACAAGATATCGTACAGGTGAGCCTTATCTTAATTTTATTGACACCGCGAATAGAGCGTTGCCAGACGCCCAAAAAGCGAAGGGTATGTCTATCAAGGGCTCAAATTTATGTAATGAGATACACTTAGTGACTGATGAAGAGCGAACTGCAGTGTGTTGTCTCTCGTCCGTTAACATCGAGGCCTATGATGAATGGCGTGATACACCTATGGTCAAAGATCTTATCGTGTTTTTAGATAATGTATTACAATTCTTTATTGACCATGCAGGAGACGAAATTTCCAGAGCTCGTTTTTCCGCCCAGCAAGAACGAAGTTTAGGTCTTGGAGCGATGGGTTTCCATTCATATCTACAAAAACATTCAGTACCATTTGACTGCGAACAAGCAGCTGGAATGAATGAAATGATTTTTAAAGACATTAAAGAGAAAAGTATTGAAGCCACATTAGAGATGGGTAAACGTAGAGGTGAAGCACCAGATATGGTCGGCACTGGAAGACGTAATGCTCACATGTTGGCGATTGCACCAAACGCAAATAGTTCTATGATTGTAAATACGAGTCCGAGTATTGAACCTTGGAAAGCAAATGCATTTACTTCTAGGACCAGAGTCGGTAGTCACCTAAATAAAAATCCATACCTCGAAAAAGAACTCGAGAAAATTGGTAAGAATACAGAAGAAGTATGGTCAACTATCATTACAAATGGTGGTTCGGTCCAACATCTTGACTTCCTACATGACCATATTAAAGAAGTATTCCAAACAGCAATTGAAATTGACCAATTAGCAGTGATTCGACTCGCAGGCGATAGACAAAAATATTTGTGCCAGGGACAATCACTTAATGTCTTTTTCCCAGCAGGCGCAGATAAAACGAACTTACATCAAGTTCATTATCAAGCATGGAAGCAAGGCTGTAAAGGATTATATTATTTAAGAACTGAAACAAGCAACAAGGCAGAAAATGTTGCACAAAAAATTAAAAGAGAAAAACTAGAAGATATTATTAACCAAGACACAGTAAAATTTAGCAACGGTTCGGAGGAGAGTCAAGATGAGTGTGTCGCTTGTCAAGGATAGAAAAATGCAAGTCACAATTTATACAAAATCAAATTGTCCTTTCTGTGAAAAAGCCAAGGCGTGGTTTACACAGCACGGATATACTTACACACAAATTGTTTTAGATGACGAAGAGCAAAGATTAGCTTTTTACCAGAAACACAGTAATGGTAAAGAAATAAGAAGTGTTCCTCAGATCTGGATTAATGATGAACATATTGGTACATATAATGACCTTATGGCCATCTCAGATAAACTCGTCAAAAAGCAAGGCGGTTTAATGGAATTTTCAGAAACATATAAACCATTTCATTATCCTTGGGCTGTGGAAATTACCACACGACATGAAAAAGCTCACTGGATTGAAGATGAACTTGACCTATCAGAAGATGTAGCTGATTGGAAAGGTGGTAAAATTAATTCGATCGAAAAAGAATATATTACAAATATTTTAAGATTATTTACACAATCAGATGTAGCAGTTGGACAAAACTACTTTGACCAATTTATTCCTAAATTTAAAAATAATGAAGTTCGTAATATGTTAGGTTCATTTGCAGCTCGTGAAGGTATTCACCAACGCGCATATGCTCTATTAAATGAAACCTTAGGTTTATCTGATGAAGAATATCATGCGTTCTTGGAATATTCTGAAATGGCAGATAAAATTGACTATATGAGAAAAGCAGACACAGCGACATTACGAGGCCTTGGTTTATCATTAGCAAAATCGGTGTTTAATGAAGGTGTTGCTTTATTCGCATCATTCGTCATGTTGTTAAATTTCCAAAGATTTGGAAAAATGAAAGGTATGGGTAAAGTTGTTGAATGGTCAATCCGTGATGAGAGTATTCACGTGGAAGGCAATTCAAAATTATTTAAAGCCTTTATTAAAGAACACAGTCGTGTAGTCGATGATTCATTTAAAAAAGAAATTTATGAAATCGCAAGAGACATTGTAGATTTAGAAGATAAATTTATTGAATTGGCATATGAACTTGGTGAAATTGAAGGCCTAGAAAAATCTGAGGTAAAAGAATATATAAGATATATTACAGATAGAAGGCTACTTCAGCTTGGTATGAAACCAAACTTTAAGGTGAAGGATAATCCACTACCTTGGTTGGAATGGGTACTGAATGGTGCCGACCATACAAACTTTTTTGAAAATCGTGTGACTGAATATGAGGTTGCAGGATTATCAGGAAACTGGGATGAAGCTTACGTAGCCTAAGTTAGGCTTTATATGATAAACAAAAAATATTTTCAAGATGTCGTTGATAATCTTAAAGATGATGGCAGGTACAGAGTCTTTAATGATATAGTTCGAGAACGAGGAAACTTTCCCAAGGCGACTTGGTATAGTAGATATTCACCAAAAACGATTGTAAATTGGTGCTCGAATGATTATCTTTGCATGGGTCAAAATCAATATGTAATTGACGCAATGCAGACGGCACTTGAAAAAACTGGAAGTGGGTCTGGAGGTACACGTAATATTGGAGGTACCTCACATTATCATGTCACACTTGAACGAACACTAGCAAAACTCCACAAAAAAGAGCGAGGACTATTATTTACTTCAGCTTATGTAGCAAATGAATGGTCCTTAATTGCTCTATCTCGTATTGTACCAAATATTTGTTTCGTATCAGATAATAAAAATCATGCATCATTGATTATGGGCATTAAACATAGTCGTGCTGATAAAATTATCTGGGAACATAATAACATGGACGAATTGGAATTGGCATTACAAACATGTAAAATGTCAGGCCAAACTCCTTGTATTGTATTTGAATCAGTCTATAGTATGGACGGCGATATTGCTCCAATCGAAGCAATTTGTGACCTTGCTGATAAATACGAAGCGATTACATATATTGACGAAGTACATGCAGTCGGTTTATATGGAGAGACTGGTGCTGGTTATTGCGAAAAATTAGGATTAACAGATAGGGTAGATTTTATAAATGGAACACTTGGAAAGGCGTTTGGTGGTCACGGTGGTTATATTGTTGGTGATGATATCGTTCTTGATGCTATCAGGAGTGTTGCATCCGGATTCATCTTTACAACAAGTCTCAGCCCAGTAATGTGTGCAGGAAGTATCGCAAGTATACGTTGGCTGAAAGAACATAATGAATTAAGAGAACAACATCAAGAGAGAGCATCGACTCTTAAAAAGCTTCTTCTAGAAAATGAGATTGAGGTGCATGAAGATGCTTGTACACACATTTTACCAGTAATGGTACGAGATGCAAAACGCTGTAAGGAAATGTCTGATAGATTGTTAAATATACATGGAATTTATATTCAACCTATAAACTATCCAACAGTAGATGTTGGAACGGAGCGATTACGAATTACTCCTACGCCATTGCATACAAATGGTATGATGGAAGATTTAGTGGCCGCCCTTAAAGAGACATTTAGAGAAGTAATATGAAATGGTTAACACTTTTTACATCGCTCACACTCGCTACCTGCGCTGCTTATTTTAGTATTGTAGGATTAATGACAATATTTTCCGGCGCTGCTTTATCAGTTTTGGTAATGGCAAGTGTTTTAGAGTTTGGAAAACTTGTATCTGCAGCATGGTTGCATTACGAGTGGGAACGAATAAATAATTTAGTACGTGCATATTTCACAACAGCTGTTGTTGTGTTGATGTTTATTACATCGATGGGTATTTTTGGATTCCTTTCCAAGGCTCACATAGATTCAGCATTGGTCGGTGATTCATATTCCCTTGAAGCAAGTATTATAGACAAAAGAATTGATGCAAAGCAATTACAGCTTGACAATTTGACTGGACGATTAGAAAATCTGGATTATGTTTTACAGACATCAAGACCAGAGGACCGAAATTATGTCAACAAGGTTCAAACTGAAGAGCGTAATGTAATAAATGCAGATATAGATATATTAGTACAAGATATAGTTAAACTGAACGAAGATAAAATTCCAGTCCAAAAGAAACAATTGGACCAGGAAGCTGAATTAGGTCCTATTAAATATATCGCTGATATGATATATGGAGATGAAGCAGAGTCAATGTATGACAATGCAGTGCGATGGGTAATTCTCATCATCATCTTTGTATTTGACCCTCTTGCGATTATGTTGTTGATTGTTTCAACAGCTGCATTCAAAAGAGATAGAGAAAAACCGAGTAAACCTCTTATTGATGAAAAACAAATTATGAATATGGAGGTTGAAGAAAAACGAAGTGGGTTATCAACAACCCTTTCGAGGAGACCAATATAATGGATATAAAAAAGGCGGGATGGTTAGGATTAGGATTTTTAAGTTTGGGAGTAGCATACATTGGTGTGATATTACCAGGAATACCATTTAGTATTCCAGCAGTATTTGCAGCATATTGTTTTGCTAAAAGTTCAGAAAGAATGCACACATGGTTATACAATCATAAATTGTTTGGACCATTTTTAACAAACTGGGAACAGAAAAAAGTATTTCCAAGAAAAGCTAAATATACGATGTTAGGATTTATGGCATTTGCATTATTGCTTATGATTGTATTTACGGGTAATTGGAAGGCGGTTATGTATTCTGGCTCCTTTATGGCATTCGGTGCATATTGGGGTTGGAGATTTCCTGATACACCAGAGGAATATGACCGCAGAATTAAGGCTGGTGAGAAAATAGGATTGTTTAAGTAAGGAGATTATAATGGCTGAAATTCCATTTAATAACGGCGACAAAAATTCTCCAAAAATGACTCCATACGAATTTTATCAAGCATTACATAGAATGCATTACGCACATAAACTTGCTGATGAATTGGAAACATTGGACCAAATTGACGCAGTGGTTGAAATGATGGATGGCGATTATCCAGAAGCAGATTATTTAATTCAAAGAGTTTTAAGAAGATTAGATAACGATAAGAGATATTAATTATGGCAAAAATTTATGAAAGTCCTGATAGAGGACAAACAGTGTACGAAAGAGAAATTGGAACTCCAATTAATACAAGAAAATTGGTAAGACAATCAGTGGCAGCAGATGACGCAGCAGATGTAATGGCTGATGTTGCCTTTAGAGAATCAGCAAAAAATAACAAGAAGGAAAAATTTAAATAAATGATAATCGAATACGAACGCAGAAGCTTTTTAAAGGATTTTGTGTTTGTCTGTTCAATAGGATTTAATATTGGATTGGTTATTGGTTTGATTTTTATAGCATAGGTGATAAATTATGAAAGATAAGTATGCAGTTTTAACGGTGACAAGTACATTCAGACAAAGATATGTAGTTCCTTTTTCTGAATTACAAAAATTGAATGAAGATGTAAAATTAACAGATAAACTTGCAGTTGAATGGACTGCTGACTCTGTACTGGCCGAAGAGGTAAATGAATTTTCTCAAAAATGGCTGGGCGAGACAATTGTTGATGAAGCCATTTTAACAGAAGAAGAAATTCTTGCGCTCTGGCAAAAAGACAATCCTAATGTCACTGAAACTGAGGTTCCTCTCAGTTCAAGACTACGTCAAATTCAAAACTGGAAAGTACCAGAGAAAAAGTAATGGAAAAAGTTATCGTGTATGGCACGAAAAACTGTGCTATGTGTCGCGGTGCAATTAAATTAGCAAAGGCAGTTTGCTCTAAAGTTGAATATAAGAATATTGAATATGGTATTCATTATGAAGACATGATTGCGCGCGGAGAAAAAGTTAATACCAACATTGTTCCACACATCTGGGTTATAGATGCAGAGAGTGAATTTTATGTTGGTTCTTATTTTGAATTTAAGGAATATTGTTATAACACACAAATACCGGCGATACACTAATGAATGATAAAGAACTTGAAAAATGGGTAAGAGATAATCCAGCAAAAGCAAATGCAATATATCCTACTTTATTCATAGCAGGTGCATTATTTTTGCAATATACATGTATACAAATCATTGACTCATTTGTAAGTGGACAATGGATATAAGGGGATAAATGGCGACAAAAAGTAAAGCATACGCGTCGACTCATACTGGTGTCAAAAAAGGTACCTCGATTGGTACAAGACCAAAAAGTATGGCTACGATGAATAAGGCAAAGAAAAGATCTTTTAAAAAGTACCGTGGACAAGGTAGATAATAAAGCAATTATATTAGGAAATGGCGAATCAAGAATAGGATTTGATTATCGCAAAGAATTTCCTAATACATTTGTCTATGGTTGCAATGGAGCATATAAGGAAGAACCTGACGCGCTAATAGTGACTGATGTGGGAATGCAACCCATTGTGTATAATACAGGATATTGTCGCGACCATTTATGTTATTTTCCAGAATGGGAACCAATTCCAGGAGATATGGTTCCGATACTTGTAGAAAGTATGGGTAATACAAATGTAGTTGAAAATGAACGAGGTGATAGAATCTCAGCTGTTGTTTCTGGTCATGCAGCAAACCCAGATACTGGCTCTCAACATATCACGTATGTGACATGGGTTGAAGAGTCGGATAAAGTTTTTAAAATTAAAGAATACCCAATAAGTTCTGGTTCAAGAGCTTTATTACTAGCCTGTGAATCTGGTAAATTTAATGAAATTCATTTATTAGGATTTGATGGTATGGGAGCTTTAAACTTATATCAGAATGACCCTGGTTATGAACTATCTCAACCAAGAGAAAAATGGGTACAAGAACGAGAAACAATTAAACAACAATTTCCAAATATAACATTTTATGATTTATAATAGATTAGCATCAGCGGCCTACGGAGAAGGTAGAAAATATTTTAAGTGGTGGGTTCGCGTTTGGTGTAGAAGGAATAAATAATCGTTATGCCTTATTCAAAGAAAGTTATAGAAAGATTTGAGGCGGTGACTAATAATCCCGCTGCGCACGGAGTTGGTAGGTTTGACCCTAACGACCCAAATGTAGCAACTGGCATGACTGGCGCGCCTGCTTGTGGTGATGTAATGAAAATTGATTTAAAAATCGACCCAGATACTGATACCATACTTGATATTAAATTTAAAACCTATGGCTGTGGTTCGGCTATTGCTTCGAGTAGTGAACTGATTGAGATGTTAAAAGGTAAAACAATCGAAGAAGCAAAACAGATTAAAGACAAGGATATAGCTACTGCATTAGAATTACCTGCAATTAAAATACATTGTAGTGTATTGGCGGAAGATGCAATTCGAAGAGCATTAGACCATTGGGAAAGCAAGGTCGCTCATCGAAGAAGTAATTATTATCCTGATGATGGAGAAACAGATGTACGAATATAAAGCAAAACTACTCAAGGTAGTAGATGGAGATACAGTAGATGTCGATATTGATTTGGGGTTTGGTGTTTGGATGCGTAATGAGCGTGTTCGTATTATGGGAATTGACACACCAGAGTCCAGAACTAGGAATAAAGTTGAAAAATTATTTGGACTCGCTGCGAAGAAAAGATTAAAAGAATTATTGACAAAAGATATTGTTTTAAAAACATTTAAAGGCCGAGGCGGAGAAGATGCCAAAGGTAAGTTTGGTAGAATCCTTGGTGATTTTAATGTTTATTATCCAGAAGAAGACCGCTGGTGTATGGTCACAGAAATTATGTTCCAAGAGGGACATGGAGTACCATATACAGGTGGAAGTAAGGAAGAAGTTGAAGCACAACATCTCAAAAATAGAGTCAAACTTTTAGCCGAAGGCGTTGTTGATAAAAAAGCTTATGATAAGTGGATTGCAAAAAGTTAAAAAAAGTGTTGACATTTGCATCTGGACGTGTTATTATATAACATATGAGAAAATTTAATAATAAACAAATCAATGGGAGAACCGTTGATTTAAGAGCAAGGCCAAGACATCCAAAAGATAGAAGGCCACCACAAGATATGCCTTTCGATATAGCGTTAAGGAAATTTAGAAAACAGATTGAAAAAGCTGGGATTTTAAAAGAATTAAAAGCTAGAGAATTTTACGAAAAGCCAACTGCCAAAAGAAAGCGTAAAGCCGCCGAAGGTAGAAAAAGACATCTGAAAAGAGTCGCCTCACAAAATGTGAGTAATCTACCAAGAGGTTTCAGAAGATAATTTTTGTTGACAAATCATTTTAGATTTGTTATAATATACTTGAATTGGTGGGAATACTGATTCCGGGAGTAACGCCTGAACCAGCGACATACTGACTGAAAGTAAGGAACACCGAAGGAACGACCACCATTTCACTTTGATTATGGAATTTATATTATGGGCTTAGCACGCGGATTATCTACTCTTAATACCAAAAAGAGAAAAACCAAAATTACAAAAGCAAGACTTCAGGAATTGGAAGTCGAATGGCGAGCACACAATAAAAGCATGAAACAAAAAGGTATGCATGACCTTCGTTATGATAAGTTCGAAGATTATTTGGACTATTGTTTTGGTCGTGTAAAAATGCCAGATCCTCGCGATTATAAACATTTCAAACCTTACAATGAAACTTCAAAATATCGTAGGGAAACTCCAAACTATCCTTCGTTGACATCATCATCAAGTGGTGGTTCTGGCACATATAAAGAAACACAAAAATACACTGGAGACTTAATCGTAGGTATTGCTACCATGCATAAAAGTAATGCTGTTCCAGTTATGAAAGGCACATCGCAAGCCGAAGACATCGCAAAGATGAGGAGAGGATAATGGGACATCCAACTAATAGTCACATAAAAAAAGATACTGATGAAATTCTAAATGAATTGAAACAATTAAGAGAAGATTGGCAAAAACATATAGCGATTACAGAATTGTTAGGAATTGATTTAAAGTGTCCACATTGTGACGAGGTATTATACAAAAATGAGTGATAAATGGCACGGTGGTAAAGGAAGTAAACCTAGACCCGTGAAAGATAGAACCAAGTTTGATAAAGAGTGGGATAGAATCTTTGGAGACAAAGAAAAAGAAAGAAAAAAACAAGCTCAGGACCGAAAAAATGGCTAAAAGTACAAGAGTCACAATTACATTAGATATGGAATACAATCATGACTTATTAAATAATGGAACGAAAATGGTGAAAAAGATTCGTGAGTTTATTGCCAATAATGATTTTTCATATCTGACGCAATCGGGTGATAATCTGGATACTGGTGACCGCCCCGTCAACAAAGTACCATCTGGATTATCCTCCGAGTTTGCTCACCCAGCATATACAAGATATCCCTTTTTAAAGGATAGGGGTTGACATTTGCTTTTAAATGTATTATAATGGATTTTTATTATGTTAATTGATATGAAACCTTGGGAAATACTTCAACATCTTGAGAGCGACAATAGTCGTTTATTCAAAGAATCCGTAATATCAGAACACTTATCAAATCAAGAATTCGTTTGGGGATTGAGAGTCGCTCTTGATTCCATGATTACATTTGGTGTTGCTGATATCCCAGTTAAAAAAGACCCAACGGGTGAAGGACTCGATCTTGAAGAGTTCAAACAACTTGCAAGTGACCTTGAAAATAGAGAATTGACAGGAAACGCAGCGAGAGATGCAATATTGGTTGCAATGGCAAAGGCCACACAAGAACAATGGAATAACTGGTATCGTAGACTTTTAATTAAAGATCTTAGATGTGGTATCAGCGAGAAAACTGTAAACAAAATGGCAAAGGCCGCAGGACTTTCCCCAATCGTTCCTGTGTTCGGTTGTATGCTAGCAAACAATGGCGATAACCACCCTAAAAAAATTAAAGGCGAATGTATTGTAGAATACAAATATGATGGTATCAGAGCTTTGGCGATTGTCAAAAATGGTTCAGTCACAATATATTCTAGAAACGGTAAAATACTCTATAACTTTCCACATATTGAGAAAGCTTTAAATAAACCAGAATACGATTGCACTGTCTTTGATGGTGAAATTATGTCTGAAGATTTCCAATCGCTTATGAAACAAGTCAATCGTAAGGAAAACGCACAAACTCAAGATGCGTATTTGGCTTTATTTGACGTGATTCCATTAGACGAATTTGAGGAAGGTCAAAGTAGTGCGACACAAATCGAAAGGAAAAATCATTTAGAAGAATATAAAAACATTGACCCAGCTATTAGAGTTGTTGATTATTGGGAAGTGGATTTTGATTCCGAGGAAGGTAGAGAACAATTCGCAAACCTAAATAAGATTGCCATTGAAAAAGGCTATGAAGGTGTAATGATTAAACCTATTGACGGCATATATGAATGTAAAAGAACATATGCCTGGTTGAAAATGAAACCTTATATCGAAGTCACACTCACAGTTGTTGAACTCGAGGAAGGTACTGGTAAAAACGAGGGTTTATTAGGAGCTCTTGTTTGTGAAGGACATGACGAGGGTAAAGATATTCGTGTCAAAGTTGGTAGTGGTTTAACTGATGATGACAGAACAGACATCTGGGCAAACCAAGATGCTGTAATAGGACAACTAGTGGAAATCAGAGCTGATTCATTCAGTCTCGCTGACGGAGAGGAAGTCTACAGTCTCAGATTCCCAAGATTTAAAACATTCAGAGGATTTAGTCCTGGTGAAAAGCTATGAATTTAAAAGAAAAGACAATTCAAAGACTTGACACTTTACAAAGTTATATGGAAAGTAATTACCATCTCAAGAATAGAGATGAGTGTTATGAACTTTCATTAAAGATTTCAAAATGTTGGAGTATTTTGAGCGAGGAGGATAGAGATTATGTCCAATGTGCTCAAGATGCAATATCCGAAGGATTGGAATGGATTGTATAAGGAGTAATATATGATGAAAAACTTAGTCGAAGTATTTGCTAAAATGTCAGATACTGATTTGGAAGAGTTCGCTCAACTTGCTGTTAAAGATGGGTGTGCAACTCAACTTGAATACTTTTTACATAAAGCACAGCTGGAGGCAGAATAATGACACAATATGACGATAGAGTAGAAAGGCAAAGGCTATTATTAGAGGCCGAGGATTGGGCAATGAAAACTAAAGGTATTCATGTACATTCTTTTACCTCTATGTGGTATGATGACAGACCACAAGATACAATGTATGGAAAAGAATCTGTCACTGATATCGAATATAATTGTGGAATTATCGAAAGACATAAAGATGGAAAACATATCCACACATTCGGTAAAGCCTTAAAAGGCGACGAATTATTAGATTCATACATTAGACAATCATGAAAAAATTAATTACGTTGGCAATTTTATTGTCAGCACCGCTTTCGGCAATCACGCTTGAAGAGCCTTATATACCATCAGAAACTGAACGATGTATGGCTCTCAACATTTACCATGAAGCTCGTAGTGAAAATATGGCCGGTAAATTTGCAGTTGCTGATGTTGTATTAAACCGAGTAAATGATAGGCGATATCCAGATACGGTATGTGGAGTAATATTCCAGGCTGAACTATCTGAATGGTGGTTGGAACGAGGAAGAGAAGTTCCAGTTAAAGGACGATGTCAATTCAGTTGGTATTGTGACGGACTTAAAGACGACCCAATGGAATCTGATTCCTGGGCCGAAGCTCTAATTGTATCATATCAAATTTTAAATAAGGATATGTACAGAGGTCTTACAGAAGGCGCAACTCATTATCATGCGAATTATGTTTCACCTCCGTGGGCTCCAAGTTTCCATTTTGTAGGACATATAGGTTCGCATATCTTTTATAGAGCAGATTGAATAAATATCTCTATAGTTAAATTATGGAGTATATTATGAAATTTGCAGGAGTTGACTACAGTTTATCTAGTCCAGCCATCTGTGTACATATAGGAGAGGATTGGTCATACGATAACTGTAAGTTTTACTATTATGTAAAACAGAAAAAATTGTTGCAAGGTGATAAAGGTCAGTATATCGCAACAATGTATCCTGACAATTGGGCTGACGACCAAGAAAGATATGATATACTTGGTTCGTGGTCATTAGAAAAAGTTCTTGATGCTGATTTTGTTGGTATCGAGGGCTATGCATTTGGCGCGGTTGGAAGAGTTTTCCAAATTGCAGAAAATGCTGGTTTGTTCAAACACAAACTTTGGGAAGAACAAAGAAAATTTGGTGTTTACGCTCCCACTGTGATTAAAAAGTTTGCGACTGGTAAAGGAAACGCAAATAAAGAAATGATGATAGAAGCTTTTGAATCTGAAACAGGGGTTGACATTCGAGAGAAATGTGGTATAATAAACAAAAGTTGGAATCCGATAACTGACGTTGTAGATGCTTATTATATCTGTAAATATGGATTCCAAGAATATAGAGAAAACTTATGATAGTAATTTTTAACGGCCCACCAGCCTCTGGCAAAGACGAGGCAGCTGATTTATTTAAAGAGGTTTTTGGTTTTAAAGCCTTGAGTTTTAAGTATCAGCTATTTAAAGAAACAATGAATCATTACGGTGTAAACAAAGAATGGTTTATGGAAGGATATAATGACAGAGAAGTTAAGGAACGAGAAGAATTTGCTCTGGATAATTTATCAAGACGACAAGCCATGATTCACGTTTCCGAAAATGTAATTAAACCTGTACACGGTAAGGATTATTTTGGTCAACGTGTTGCTGAAGAGATTCAGGAAGGTGTAAATTATGCAATTGCTGATGGTGGTTTTATTGAAGAACTTGAACCCGTCATTGAAAAAGTTGGAACAGAAAATGTTGTTATTGTTCAGCTGACAAGAGAAGGCCATGATTACTCTACTGATTCACGTAGATATTTTAATGGCAACTTAATTAAAGAGTTTACTATTGGGTTTGTGACACCAGTAGATAAAGCTTACGTATTAAAAGAAGAATTAAATTTAAAGACCTACAGAGTACATAATAACGGTTCTGTGCGTAATTTCCACAATATATTAACTGACATTTACAATGAATTAAAGGAAGATTATAACCTTGATAGAACTGAAGAACAAGCTGAAGGGAATACCGAAACCGAACATAATCAATCTTAAAGAATGTACAGACAGAGCTGAATGGACTCGAAATGAGTTTGCTCGGCTCGGCGTTGACGACATCCGTATACATTCCTACGAAAGATATAACGACAATTCGATCAAGTTTGTCGGTGACGAATTCGCGTGTGAGACAACGACAAAGGGTGTCACCTCCTCACATATGCTGACCATCAAATGGTGGTATGAAAATACTGATGAAGAGTATGGTATTTTCTTTGAGGACGATTTAGATTACGAGACAGTACAATATTGGAACTTTACTCTTCTTGAATATATCGAGAAGTGTAATAATTGGGACTGGGGCGCATTGCATTTATGTAATGTATTTGAATATCCCTATGATGTAAACAACGAATACATTCCAATGATTCCTAGAAAAAGAGAATTATGGGACCATGGTTTGCAGGCTTACATCATGAAACGTGAATACGCAAAGAAAATTGTTGAATACTATTTTGATGATTTTGGAAATGGTAATATCCATTATCGTATGCCACTAGGAAGTCCAGTCACAACTGAGAATAATCTTTTACATGGATTTGGATTGGTGATTACATTCCCACTCTTCAATCACAACGTGAAAGATTTTCGCTCAAAGAATATATATTATTATAATGAACAAGCAAAATCTGCTTTTTACTCTTACGAATTTTTGGATAGTTGGTGGAGTATGAAAGGTACTGATTTAACACTTGAACAGATATTTGATAATGAACGTGAGTCACATAAAATTTATGGAGAATTAAAATGATGAATAAAATGGATAAGTATGATGCAATACAGGAAGTAATTGCAGACCTTAAAGCTAAAATTCCCGCACAAGCAGGTGGCCAATACTATACAGCAATTAGTGTATTGGAAGAAGAATTAAATATATTAAGACAGGAAATTCAAGCTCAGATTGAAACAGCTGTCGATGAAATTGGAGCAACTTTACAATGAGCGTAGTATATAAGGGCGAAGTAATCAACACAGAATTATCAAAAAATTCTAACGGTGGAACTGAAATGATGAGACAACGTCTCGTCAATAATGTTGATAAAGATTTCCTATCAAAGGTAGCAATTCACTTATCAAGACCTAGAGAATTATATGATGACGTGCCAAATATTCTTTGGTGTCACGACCTTGCGGTTGACCCAGAAAATAGAGTACTGAATGATGGTGGTTGGGAAAAATTTGACCATTTTGTTTTTGTGACATCTTGGCAAAGAGACCAGTACATCGTACGATTTGGTATTCCATATTCTAAATGTTCAGTCATTCATAACGCGATTGAAAAGGAATATGCTCCAGTACAAATGGCTACTGACAAGGTTCGTTTCATTTATCACACAACTCCGCATCGTGGTTTGGAATTATTAGTTCCTGTATTCGATGCACTATCTAAACAATTCGATAATATTCATTTAGATGTTTATTCTGGTTTTGGCATTTATGGTTGGGAAGATAGAGATGAAGCCTATAAAGGACTTTATAAAAACATTGAAGCTCATCCAAATATGACTTATCACGGTGTCAAAAGTAATGCTGAGGTATTGGCCGCTTTACAGGAAGCACATATTTTCCTATATCCAAACATTTGGCCAGAAACATCATGTATTGCACTAATCGAAGCTATTAAGAGCCAATGTATTTGTATCCACCCAAATTTTGCGGCCTTACCAGAAACAGCAGCAAACGCTACGGTGATGTATGATTACATCGAAGACCCACAAAAACATGCAAATTATGCGTTTGCGGTAGCTAGACAAATTCTGACTTCAATGCAGACTGACCCTAACTACTTTAATGGGTTTACCTATTCGGACAGATTTGCCCTTGCGCGAAATAATATTCCATCATTTGTAAATATGTGGAATGCTGTCATAAGGAATGTACTAGACAATGTCGAAAAAGCCGGATAATGTAGTTAATTTTCCAAAAATTCATTTAGACAAACCTCCTTTAAGTCCAAAAGATGTGCAGGAAAGATTACTTGCGTATAAGGAAAGTTATTCATCTGAATTAGCTCAAATCATTTGGGAGAATGTTTTAGGTGAGATGGATAGAGCTGGATGTAATTTTGATGATAATATTGACAAATATTTTCCGAATATGATTTTAGTTTTCGAGGCCATTAAATCGCTACACTTACTCTCTATGGACGTAGAACATCCGCTACATGCGTTTGCTCGTGAAAATGTGTTATCACATACAACAGATGATGGAGAGTTAGTGACAGGTGGTTTTAAAAGAAATATTGAAGAAAGTGTTGACATTGACCCAGAAATGGATTAAAATATACAAAATAAACTTTGGATTTAAATTATGATATTAGTTGATTATAACCAGGTAATGCTGGCAAGCCTATTTGCAAGTATTGGAAATCACACAAATGTGGACCTAGATGAAAATCTAATTCGCCACATGTTCTTAAATAGTATTCGCTATAACAGGAAAAAATTCTCTAATGATTATGGAGAAATTGTTATCTGTGTTGATAATATGAATGTATGGCGTAGAGATTATTTTCCTTACTACAAGGCAAATCGTAAAAAGAACAGAGATGACTCAGAATTGGATTGGTCAAAATTATTTGATGTGATTCATAAAATCAGAGCAGAGCTCGAGGAATTTTTCCCATATAAGGTCATTAATGTAGAACGTTGTGAGGCTGATGATATTATCGCGACAATTGTTCATGAACATGGTATGGACCTTAATGTTGGTGGAGAAAAGATCTTGATTCTTTCTGGAGATAAGGACTTTATTCAGTTGCACACATACGCAAATGTCGACCAATATAACCCAGTTCTCAAACGCTGGATTAGGAACGATAACCCGAATAAATATTTACAAGAACATATTCTGAAAGGTGATGTTGGTGACGGTGTACCAAATGTCTTAAGTTCTGATAATTGTTTGGCGATTGGACAACGACAAAGTCCAATGACAAAAAAGAGAATGCTAACTCTTACAGAACAACCTGACAACATGGACGAAGAAACCAGACTCAGATTTAATCGTAATAAACAAATGATTGATTTGACAATGATTCCACAAGAATACAAAGATATCATTATTTCAGAATTTAATAAAGAGAAAGAAGTTGGACGTGAAATGTTGTTCAACTATTTCGTAAAAAACAAATTGAAACATTTGATAACAGATATACAGGATTTTTAGTATGGCTTTAAAATTATCAATGTCGGATATTCTAAATGAAACCGGCAAACTTAAATCGAAAAAAGAAAAGGTTGCATTTTTACAAGAGAATGACAATCCAGCCTTTCGCACAGTATTAAGACTTATCTATGATAAAGAGATTGAGTTTCTAATACCAGACACAGCCCCACCTTGGAAGAAAAATAACTTACCAGATGCTAACACAATGCTTTATAGAGAAGCAAGGCGTCTGAAAATCTTCATTAAGGGTGGTGGATATGACAATTTAAATCAAATTAAACGAGAATCATTATTCATTTCTTTATTGGAAGATATTGAAGATAATGATGCTGAACTTCTCTCGAATAATATGATATCACATACACCAGTCAAAGGTGTCACTCTCAAAACAGTTGAGGAAGCATTTCCTAACTTATTCACAACTCCTATGGACATGAGATAAGGAATTAATTATGGCCAAGAGATTTAGGGACTTCCCTGAGTCTGAATGGGAAGATCTTAAAACACAGGATCGCCGTAAAAGAGAACAGAGAAACAAAAACAGAAAATCCAATCGAAAAAAGCGTATTAAAGAAAAATACGGTCACTAAACGGTTGACATTTGCTTCTATTGTGTTATAATATAACATGATGGAAAAAGGAAACAAAATGACAGATATTAGAAGTGATAAGGTAATACTTGTTGATTGCGACGGTGTATTACTAGATTGGAAATATGGATTTTACAAGTGGATGCTTGACCACGGATACAAAATTGTGGAACAAAACAGATATGAAGTTTCGGAAACATTTGGTATTCCAAAGGAAAAAGGCAAAGAACTTGTTCAAAACTTTAATGAATCAGCAGCGATTGGTTATTTACCAGCTCTAAGAGACGCAGTCAAATATGTTAAAAAGATAAATGAGGAAGGTGGATATGTGTTCCATTGTATTACTTCATTATCAACCGACCCTTACGCGGGTAAATTGAGAAAGAAGAACCTCGAAAAATTATTTGGTAAAAATGTATTTGAAAAGCTCGTTTGTTTGGAGTGTGGAGCTGACAAGGACGACGCTCTATTACCTTATAAGGATAGTGGGTGTATCTGGGTCGAAGATAAACCAGAAAACGCTATGGTAGGTGATACACTCGGCCTTAAATCAGTGCTGATTAGACATGACTTTAACAAAGATTTCGTACATAACAATATAGAAAAAGTTTCGTCTTGGAAGGAAATCTACGATATGGTCTTATAAATAAAACTATGACAGCTTGGATATTTAATTAATGCCAACATACGAATTTCAGGACACCAACACTGGTGAGATCTTCGAGAAAATCCTTAAAATCTCGGAGAGAGAAAAATACCTACAAGATAATCCCCACATTAAACAAAGAATTTCTAGCGGACAAACTGTGATTGAGTCTGCGCGCCTCGGTCGTATGAAACCTGACCAAGGATTTCGTGATTTGCTTTCGTCAATGAAAAACAATAAAGCTTATACAGGAAACAAGATTAACGACTGGAAATAGGAATAATCTGGCGTTAATCATTAAGGAGGTTGACACATGCCAAAAAGTCGTATATCACAGAAAGAGAGAAGAAGATTGCAAAGGGAATCGAAAGGAATTCAAAATTCCAAATTTACTATGAAACCTATTAAACCAATCACTATTACTCAAGAAGATATGTTCGATTCATACCAGGCTGGATACAATATCGCCGCAATAGGAACGGCAGGCACAGGAAAAACAATGTGTGCCTTATACATGGGTCTTAAAGATATTCTACAAACTGAATATTATGACCAAATGATAATTGTTCGTTCCGCAGTACAAACAAGAGAGCAAGGATTTATGCCAGGGTCACAAGCCCAAAAAGAAGCGGTGTATTCAGTACCTTATGCAGATATCGTAAACAATTTATTTGGCCGAGGAGATGCTTGGGAGATAATGAAGCAAAAACGCCAAATTAAATTTATGACATCTTCTTTTGTTCGAGGACTTACATTCGATAATTCTATTATTGTAGTAGATGAATGTCAGTCAATGACATATCACGAGTTAGACAGTATTATTACTCGTGTAGGTGAATCTTCTAGAATCATATTCTGTGGAGACACACGACAAGATGATTTAAACAACTCTCGTAATAGAAACGATGTGAGTGGATTAGGTAGTTTTATCAATGTACTCAATCGTATTCCTTCATTTAGAGTTATTAACTTTGGAGTCGAGGATATTGTTCGCTCAGGCCTCGTAAGGGAATATATTATTGCGAAAGACAAATATGAAACTAATAGGAACGTAGTTCACACTGCATTTGCAGTAGCTTAGAGGAGAACTGGAAGGACCGGGTTCGCTCGGTCCTTTTTTTCTAATTGGATATATAGTATTATGACACAGGAAATACAAAATTACAAATTAAATTGGTTGAGAGGAGCCTGTTTTCGAGTCGAAGTAAAAGACCTTTCAGATGCTGATAAGGCAAAAGAATGGTTATCCTCAAACGTCGACGAGAAATCATATGAATCTTCAATCAATCCACAAGAAGGTGTACACACATTCTTCTTTGAACTAGCTCAAGATGCCAGTCGACTTAGAGAAGAGCTCTATGGCGATAATAGGACCATTGACGTAAGCTAGTTTTTTATTACACACAGGATTTATTATGTTTACCCACCATGACCATGGTATTGAATTACCGCATATCACAAGAAAAACAACAGAACAAGGCCGTAGGTATTTTACCCCTACTGGAGAAGCTTATCCATCAGTCACTACTGTATTAGGTATTCTCAGTAGAGCAAGTATTGCCGCATGGCGTAAACGAGTTGGAGAGGCAGAGGCAAACCGGATTAGTGGCCAAGCCGCAAGACGAGGAACAGCTGTTCATAAAATTTGTGAAAATTACATAGATAATAAAGAAGACTATGCTGAAGGTCAACAACCATCAAATATGTTCATGTTTAATACAATGAAAGCGGTACTTGATAAAAAGATAAATAATATATGGTTCCAGGAGGCTTTCCTTTATAGTGATGAACTGGAAACAGCTGGTCAAGTAGATTGTATTGCCGAATATGATGGTAAACTTTCTATTATTGACTTTAAAACTTCGCGTAAACTAAAGAAAGAAGAGTTTATCCAGAATTATTTTATGCAGGTTTCATTTTATGCAAAGGCCTTCGAGGAAAGAACTGGTATACCGGTTGACCAAGGTGTTGTCTTGATAGGTGTAGATGATTCTGAACCACAAGAATTTATTATTGATACTTCAGAATATTTGGACCATTTCAAGGCTGTAAGGGAAAAATATAAAGAATTATATGAACAAAAAACGGTACATAATAGTTGATGAAAAGATGGGTGTGTTTTTAGGAACATACGATGCACATCAGCTGGGTATCGAAAACGACCATAGAATGTATGCGTGTTTTGCAGAAAATAATCCTTTTGGTTTAACAACTGCATGTTCATTTAAATCTTCTAGAGCGGCACAACATTATATTAAAGACATGTTTCCTTTAAAGAAACATAGAGATTTAGGTGTATTGCCAGTAGACACGGATTCAGAATTTCCTTCAGTTGTGGAAATGGTAAAGGCTGGTTATGCCGACCATTGTCATGATATGTTGGAAGTAATGTTTGAGGAAGGACCTCAAACAATTCATTAATAGGGGTTGACTTTTAAAGTCGATCGTGTTAGAATACGAAATATGAAAAATTCAAAAAAACTTATAAATGATGCATTAATGTTGGCTGTAAAAGCCCACGGTGAGCAAAGACGTAAATACACAGGCGAACCCTATGTATTACACCCTATCGGCGTTTCAAAGATAGTCGAAACCGTGGAACATACGCCAGAAATGATATGCGCTGCACTGCTACACGACGTTGTAGAAGATACCCCTGTGACATTTAGAGAAATTAAAGACCAATTTGGCCCAGTCGTGGCTGAATATGTACACTATTGTACAAACGTCTCCGAAAAGGAAGACGGGAATAGAGCGTTCCGTAAAAAAATGGACGCTGACCATTTCGCTTTGGGACCAGCCGAGTCTCAAACAATTAAAGTAGCTGACCTGATTCATAACAGTGAATCTATTGTCAAGCACGACCAGAAATTCTTTCATAAAGCTTACAAACATGAGAAGAAATATCTTATGGAAGTATTGACTCTGGCAGACCAATCCCTTAAGGATAAGGCTCAAATTATCCTTGATGAGAATTGGGTCGAACCTCACAAACGCTAGTCCTTTCATATACTAGAAAGTTATAACGATATAACAAAATAGTCTAAGAAACCTGTTGACTTTAACGAGTAGACGTATTATAATGTCTACATCAAATAGGGAAACAGGAAATGAATATTTACGAAATTTATCTACACGGAATCAGTAAAGGTTTTATTAAAGCCTGGTCGGAATCCGCTGCTCGAGAAACCTACTATATGCGTCACGGTGACGCTAGTGGTTTTTGGTTTGGTTATGAAGACATTAAAGTTATTAAGCGATAAGGATTAATATGAATATTGAAGTTCAAAAATTTAAAATGGAAACTTTTTCAGGTGGTATCCCCTCCGGGTTTGAGTTAGTCGAATACGAGGAGGGTACTGACCCAGTTAAAGATGGTTTTATCCTTTATGGATTTGACGAGGTTGGAATGTTTGGCCTTAAAAATCCTCAACACGCATTTGTATCTTATGGAGAATAATGATGGACGTGATAAAACATATCGACCGTAAGGTCCTCGCTCTACAAGAGGCAGAAGTCGCGATGCTGACTTTAAATGACCACCTTGGGAAGGAATATTTCCCACCTGAAACACTAGCAATGATTTCAGAACTCAAGGTGGATTTGTACGAAATCCGAGACGCTCAGGATACTTTAGAGGACCTCGAAGCCTCTTTGCAAAATAATTAAACTTTTTTCGCAAAAAGTGTTGACTTTAACAAGCAATTTTGGTATAATGTACACATAATATGAAAAAAGGAGAAAAAATGAAGTTGAATGATTTAATTAACGAGGTTAATGCCGAAAACGCACCTAGGATTTTTGAAAAAGGTCCTACGTTTGTTATGGAAAAAATTGACTCTGCTGCTGAATGGATTTGTTCTGATTGGCCAGAAGGTTCTGGTTTCCAAACATCTGATAGGAATGCTGTGTTCAGAGATGCGCTTAGAGATGTAATCGGTGCAAAAAATGCTGAAATGTTCTTTAAGGGACAAATTGTTCTGGACCCTGCTGAACTTTCTTTATTTAAAACTGGCGTTAACAACGCAATATCTAATCATTTATCTTAAGGAGTTGTTATGAAATATATTGTAAAACAGGTTAAAATTCCAACCTCAGAAAAGGAATATCCAAATCTATACGGCTGGGGTGGCGCAACTGAAAAGTCACCAGCTTGGAAAGCTAGAATGGACGGAATGCACTTCAGTCAGGACGACGAGTTTGATATTCAAACTCTACCATTCTACAAAGAATGTTTTAAAGTTGATTGTTCAGATCTGGACGAGGTTTTCAGATTGACAAATCTTTGGAACGATATGGACAAAGTCGAGAAAATCGGCGAAGGTGGTCATTCGACTTCAGTTGGTGACATTATTGTAGATACTGACACAGGCGACCATTTCATGGTCTGCGATTTCGGATTTAAATTATTAGGCGTGACTCAGGTCGCTGCCTAATTTTTTTCAGTTTACGTGTTGACTTTAACAAGTAATTTTGTTATAATGGTCACCTAAATTAGGAAAAGGAAAAATATGAATCAATCTATACAAAATTATCTCAATAATTTTAACGCTGGTGCGTATGATGAGAACAGTGTCAGTACACAATGTGACGCTGGTTGGTATGACTGGTTTTGTAGGGACACTTCTCTACGAAATAAAACTTATACGCTCACAAACAAGCTGAAACAGCTTATCTTATCTGATAAAATTAACATTTATCAGGACTATGTATTTTTCAAAAACAATTGCGGACATGCGCTGTATGACGATTTTCGTATCTGTGACTTAGAAACAGGTGACGTAAAATATACAGTATCGCCTAGCGATTGTGACGGTTTATCAACGGTATGGGGAATCGATAATGAATTCGCAGCTCCACTCGTTGAAGGAAGTTGGAAGGACGTAAAATCCTTCTTTGGTGTGTAATTAATTTTTAAATAGGAGTATTTGTTATGGCACATAATATTGAAATGGTAAACGGTGAGGCTCAGATGGCCTATCGTTTGACTGCTGGGGTTCCCTGGCACGGACTTGGGGTACCTGTCGGTGACGACATGACACCTCAAGAAATGCAAAAGGCAGCTGGTCTTGACTGGACTGTCAGAAAGGTCGACTCTTTTGTAGAGCTCGATGGTGAAAAGATTCCAACAGGTCAGCAATCGCTGATTAGGGAATCTGATGGAAAAATCCTAACCAATGTCGGTGGAAACTGGAATCCAGTTCAGAACTCAGCAGCTTTTGATTTCTTTACTGATTTCGTTAAAGCTGGTGATATGGTTATGGACACAGCTGGTTCATTGAAAGATGGGCAAATTGTATTCGCAACAGCTGATGTTCGTGATGGATTTGAACTCTTTGGTGGAGACGAGGTAAAAGGTTATCTGTTATTCTCTAATCCTCATCTATACGGTCGTGCAATCGACGTTAAGTTTGTTATGACAAGGGTTGTATGTAATAATACATTGACTATGGCCCTCGCTGAGAACAACCAACCAGCTGTCAGAGTTTCACATAGAAACGAATTTGACGCTGAAAAGGTAAAGGAACTATTAGGTATTTCACATACTAGAATTACTCAGTTCAAGGAAGCTGCTGAATTCTTAGGTTCGAAGCGTTATACTGATTACGACTTTGAGAGATTCCTCGGTAAAGTCTTTGGTGTGTCTACCAACGATAAGAGAGAACTCAGCAAGACTGGTGTTAATCTTTCTCCAACAGCTGCAAGGGCTTTGGAAATTGTTGACTCTCAACCAGGTGCGAACTTCGCTCCAGGTACATGGTGGAACGCTTATAATGCGGTCACTTATATGACAGACCATGAACTAGGAAGAAACGCAGACTATAGGGCTGCCGCAGCTTGGTTCGGTCACAATGCGAAGAGAAAGCTTGACGCTCTCAATATCGCAGTGGAAATGGCGGAGGCAGCGTAAGTTGCCTTTTTCTCTCAAGCAAAAAAGTCGCACTTTTTTCAGTAAAAGTGTTGACTTTTGCTTGTTAAAGTATTATAATGGTTGTATAAATTATGAAAAAAGGAGAAAAAATGAAGTTTGATAAAAATGGACTTTTAATTGAGGACGGTGTTTCTGTAAAAAGAGATTCTAAAGGTAAACAGAGGACTGATGCGTGGGTCGGTAGATTCCATGTTGGTTGTGCTGGCGATATGCTAGAACTTGAGAAGATTAAGGACACAGTCAAGTCTATGAATAAACTTCTTAAAGAAGGTGAGGTCAAAGATAAATTTGGCAGAGACGTGAGATATAGGGTTGAATTAAAAGGTAGAAAGCCAATCAAAAAGAGAGTTAATCCTAGAACTGGTAATGAATATGGATATAGTAATTTTGGTTCAATCGTCGGTGGAATCGCTAACGCTTCAGAAATTGACGCTTATATCTACACTAGGAGACAATGGTAATGAAAGTTAAAATCGAACTTGAACTTGACACAGTAAGAGATGCTGATGAAATCTCTCAGCTGATTGAGATTGCTGAAAAGATTAAAGAAAAAGTTAGTGAAGTCCAAGAGGACGATTAATTTTTAAAAAGTGTTGACTTTAACAAGTAAATTTGTTATAATGGTCACATAAATTAGGAAAAGGTTTTTTTAAAAGGAGTTGTTATGAAAATTGTTATCCAAACCCAATATCGTGAAAATTATGCCGCGCACAACGAGGACTATGTTCCTGGCGTTTCTGAGGACTACTGGAAGTTCAAGGGCGGTGATACCTACATCGTTAACGATGTGACGGCTGACCAAGCTCAGTCAAGCTCATTTTGGGACGAGCTAGAAGCTCTGGTGACTTATCATAATGACGCTTCAGAGGAATACATTCTCGATATGCAAGTTATCGACGATATGGATTTCAAAGCTGAGGACCATTTCCAGGAATGGGAAACTCCCACTTACATTACTCAGGCCGAGTATGGTTTCATTGCCACCAAGAAAACTCTGAATGGAGAATTTGGTTATATGAGACCTGAGATTGAGTCTAGGTTTGAAACCTGGACTATGCTTCCAAGGCAGGAGAGGAAGTTTTATTCTTCTTCTTTCACTATGAAAGATGGATTAATTCTATCTTCAGACGAATTGAAACAATACTTTTGTGAGGCCGCGTAATGAGTAAAGCTACATTTGACACAATCACATCAATTGGCCTGCTGGCCATACTCTTCGGAACTCTGATTTATTTCTTTTTCTTCTCGGCTCCATTGCCAGAAGTACATGTCAGCTATTCTACAAAAGAGTGTGTGAAAGTAATTAATTATGATAGTCGTTTTGACTATACATGTAAAAATTACCCAAAGAAATATCATCACGTTTGGGTGGAGTAAATTATGGAAATATTATTAAATCAAATTTTTGCCGTCATCATTATGATTGTCGCTGCGATATTCACTTATATAGGATGTCACATGTCTGTTGAGAAGGACGCAAAGAAACATATCCCTCTCATTTGGGAAAAAGGTGGTTTCTTAAACAAGCAATACCATAAAGTTTTCGATAAATCTAAAGTAAAGTATTTCGATGGAGATAATACATAATGAAGATTCAAATTCTTCAAGAGATTACTGATTGGGGAGATACGCCTGTGGCAAACGGGAAATATCACCTCAATGAAAATGGTCACCTCGTCGCCTACGAGAGGACTGACGGAGTAATGAAAACGTTTCGTTCACCAATGAAACAATTTTCAAAGGCAAGGCGTAAATTTAAAACGATTGGAGAATACACTCTATGAATAATATAAATTGGAAACGCTGGGGGAAAGTTGCATTGGTTGCACTTCCAGTAGTAATATGGGTTGCTTGGTATGAAATCATTAAATTGGCTTATGCTGGCAGCAAATGGTTCAACGATTTCGGCGACGAATGGCTTGAAAATTTTTTAGATAAGGATTGATTATGAGTAATATTATTTTACCCACTAGCGATAGTGATAAAAAGAGAATTAAAGATTGTATGGTTGAAATTTCCAATTCATACACTCGTCAAGAAGCTGAGAGAAGCTTTATCAAAGAGGCGATTGTCTCTCTATCAGAAGATGTGAATATTCCTAAAAACATTTTGGCAAAAATGGCTAGGATTTATCATAAACAAAATATGGCAGATGTTGTATCTGAAATTTCAGACATCGAAGCTCTACTAGAGACAGTCAATGTCAACTAGAACAGAAGTTCATCAAGAGGGGACCGCAATGGAACTCTCGTTATCACGCAAGCTCATTCGAGCCTTGGAAGACTCCGGTGAGGTCCTCTCACCGGCAGTCGCTTTATCTTTGGATAAAATCAAAAAATTTTACAAGGAACAAATCCGCAACGGACTTTTGTGACAACTTTGTAAAATATTATTAATTTTTATAATATAATATAAAAATTTTGTATATATACTATTGTATGGCAAATCGGCATACAGTTCATTTTAACATAAGGACATAATGAGTCAAACGACTGATATTAAAATTTTAAAAGCAGTTAATTTATCGCCTACGGTCGACGATACATTTTTTGACAAGCTCGAAAATGTACATCCCATGAAACAAATAACTATCGCTTCTATAATCCAGGTATCAGTATTTGGATTTATGCTACTAGCATTTTATTTGATAGGATTGGCGGTATGAAAAATTTGAATAAAAACAGAATACAAGAGAATTTAGAAATCATATTATTATGTAGTATTTTTGCAATTTCTCTTGTTGGAGTAAATCCACCATTATGAGAAATTTTTTTAAAAGAGGCTGGGTAAAATCATTCGTTAAATACTGGGTATTGCCTTGGGCGCCTTGTATACCTAAGGAAAAAGTCTAATGTTAGAATTTATTATTATAATGGTTTCCATACTTTCAAGTTTTCTTTATTTGAAAAAAGCTCCTATGTATGAGATCCGACAGGCTCTCTACCTAGAAAAACAAAAATAACAAACTCAGAGGTAATACAATGAAGCAATTCTTAGAAGGATTGCAATTCAATGGTGAGATTTGTATGGAGTGTATTCTTGTTTCCATTTTCATGGGAATGATGTTTTACAGCATAAGTACTATAGCATAATGATTGCAATCATTTAAAACTAGAAAGGGAGCGAAAGCTCCCTTTTTTATAGACCTTACTATTACTTAGCTACAACAAACTCATTTAATTCTGACGCAACATTAATAATGTCTTGAGCAGTAAAGTTTTGAGCTGGTAAAGGTTTTTTATCATCTGGATGGTTATCGTTGTGATGATAAGTAGCGTTAATCTTTCTTTCAAGATTATCATATAATATGGACTGAGCCATACTGAGTAGGTCGGCACGAATCTCGTACCCTGATTTTCCGTTTGACATAATTCCTCCTGTGTGTATGTGTGTTTATGTCTTGTATCTTTTATTAGATACATTATTATATATACGAGCTATCTTTTTTCGCATTGCCTCTCGGCTTTATGAATCAATCTAAAATTATTTGCTACAATAACTCCTGTTGATATACCTGCACCTAATTTCCAACCATACCAAAAATGTTCGTCCGTATCTATAACAAATTTTAATCCACCAATAATACCTAACTTTAAACCGACCATTTCATGAACTTGTGGAATTTCAGGTAATAAAGGATTTGCTTCATATAAACAATCATATTTCATACCTTTATAAGTTGAATATACATCAAGTATCTGAGTGGTCCAAAAGAATACATCAATCCATTTTCTTTCATTCTCAGTCCAACCAAAATCTGGAGAGGACATATCTAGGTTAAGATTTACATCATTTACTGAGAATTGTGGAGCACGTTCCTGGAATTTTGGATTGTGTTGTAAATCATGAAAAGTAGGAACAAATTTAGGACCATAAGGTAATTGGATAATTGCACCGTTAGACATTATTCTCGATTTGCCTACAATTGTTCGGCGAACATAATATTCGTTATATGGAGCAAAATGCCCTTGTTGAAATTGTGTTAAATGTCTTTGATTAACGTTGGGTATGTAATGTGTTTCTATTTTAGGCACATACGCACTTACTGGAATACTCAGAAAAAGTAATCCGATAATAAATTTATTTAGTAGTCGCGATAAAGACTCCATTCCAATCCCTTGGTAGCGTTTGTGTTTTCATGTATTCACAACGCTCTATCCACATCTTGTAATAACCAGCCATTTGGCCTTCAAAACATTCCATCAAGTCATTACAGATTTTAATGGCCTTATCAAAATTTTGTTTTCGATAATTCAGATGCATTGCTTCATGCATCTCTGTGGGTTTAATATATTTATTCTTGTCCAAATCAAGAACTGTGTAAATTTCAATACCTACTGTCTTGCCTTTTACGGCCAAATCATCTACCTTTAAAAAGAAAAAGTCATCACGACAATGTTTTACTGTATCTCCACCTACTAATAAAAGGCAACCATATTCTTTACATTTAGACTCAATTCGTGCAGCAGTTGAAACGCTGTCGCCAAGTACATCATAACTGTGTCGTTCTGTAGAACCCATTTCACCAAGATAACCAAGGCCAGTGTTAATCCCAGCCCCCATACCAATTGGTGGTCTTCCTTCTGATACAATTTTTTCATTAAATTTTTCTACACTCCTTAACATATTGAGTCCAGTTTGCACTGCGGTTTTAGGATGTTCTGGGTCATCAATAGGCGCATTGTGAATATGCATTGAAGCATCGCCTATATATTTAATAATCATTCCATCAGCATTAAGGACAGGCTCTGTGATTGAATCCATATATCCATTCATCAATTTTGTCAAGCCTTGTACATCGTCTCCAAAACTTTCACCTAAAGGTGTAAAGCCTCTTAAATCAGAAAAACAAATACTTATTTCCTTTTTCATACCTTCTTTAATGAGGGCAGGATTTTCTTGTAAGAGACGAACAACTGTTGGGGAAGCATACCCAGAAAATTGCTTTTGTATTTGACGTTTTTCCAAAAACGTGATATAATACTTGTTGAAACTTGATTGGGCAAAAACTACTAAGGAAGCTAATGAACTCAAAGTTGCATCAACGAAGATTAAAGAATCATTCCAAAGATACAATGATATTCCATAGGAGGAGAAAAGAAGAAATAAACTCTTTATCACCGCAAGAGTTGTGGGTAAGATATAGACCGCTCCAAGGATACCTAGACTCAATAACACCAGAAGACCAAGCTCGGCTATTGGCTGCCAGTCGGGAATCTGTATTTCGACTCCTGAAAGAACGGTCTGAATTAGATGGGCTTGAACTTCATGGGGATACACTGCACCCGTTGGGGTTGCGACTGGATTAGCATATCCTTCAGCTGTTACGCCAAATAAAAGAACTTTTCCAGATGGCAATGGGTCTAATATACTAATTTGTTCAAATTCGTTCCAGAATGCAATTGGTATTTCAGCAAAACTATTTGTTGTAATTGGGTCTTGGCGACCCATTCGTATCCACTCGACTCCATTGGAGCCGACTTTCATCTGATAACTTGGTTCTCCTGTAAACACTCGTAATGTATCGAGGGCGAGAGATGGATAGGGATTCCCGGCTGCTTTAACAACGAGGGGCGCTCTTCGCACGACTCCGGTTGGGGCGTCAGGAATAGCAACAGTGGCACCAACACCAAAAGCCCAAGAAGAAAGAGATTCCACAGGGTACAATAATCCTGGAAACGTGTATAACCAATTCTCATTTTGTTCTCCAAAAGTTGCAACACCTACAAAGGTGCCAACTCCATCTGATGTTTGTTGAGTGGGAGCAGAAGATAATACAACAGCTTTATTTGCCATTGCCTCTGCTAGTTGATTATCCTCTCCGAACCTATCAGATTCGGAATAAATCATATTTAGTACATATAAAGAATCAGCAGGGCCAGAATTAATGTAATCAGCAACACTGCCCCTTGGCCAAGGATATTGACCGTTTTTTGCAATTGCGTTTTCGTCAATGTTGACGAGGACGATATCCTCCGACGCAATTTTTTCCTTTTTTGAATGGAGATAGTCATAATAAGAATACTCTATACTTTGAATAAAATTTGGATTTGATATACTTAAGGCAGCAAATCCAGTGATGGTTATTAATACCGTCCACCACTTTGTTAACCATTTCATTTTAACTAAACTTCTTTTGGATATACTTTACTGCTGCATATAATGTTAAACCATATACTGCGAAAATTGTTAATGGTACTGCCATATTTAAAAT
>Ga0255759_10000477_pt1 | contig 36248 bp, 27 predicted proteins | sample 101ome_20_FD_179959 | JGI IMG/M metagenome (GOLD analysis project Ga0255759, IMG submission 179959) | Coastal salt marsh microbial communities from the Groves Creek Marsh, Skidaway Island, Georgia - 101404AT metaG (version 2) | ecosystem: Environmental > Aquatic > Marine > Intertidal zone >... | reverse complement strand
TTCACGAGTATAGCGTGTTGCCGAACTGGCCATGCACGTCTGCCTCTTTCACAAAAAGAAAACATATATTTACATTTTTTATTTTACAATAGAGAGCCTAACCAAACTTTATGTCAAAAATTAAGAACTGGATCGTGACATTTTGTTACAAGATCCATGAAAAGTTGCGTTTCCAAAAAGCTAATTTGAAAGATACTTCTTTTAGGTTAGGACATAGGACAATCTCCAGAGGACTAAATAGAACCTCTGGAGAAATAATAAAAAAGATAAAAAAAAGGACAAGTTTGTCTTAACTTATATGATCTATTTTGTTATGAGGGATTTTAAAATCCCTCATTAACACAATATTTTAATTTAATTTGCAATTAATGATTCAAGAATAATTTCTACAGAACGTGTTGAATCATCATTAGCCGTAATCCCATATGTTGACATTGTTGGATCACAGTTTGAATCAAGTAATGTAATTGTTGGAATCCCTAAACGCTGGCATTCACTTACAGCATTTTTTTCGTGTGGTTGCCCTACAATAACTACAAGATCAGGTAATTCAGATAAGCCACGTAATCCACCAAAGAATTTTTCAAGGCGTGCACGTTGCTTTTTAAGTTGAAGAATAGCTTTTTTTGAAAGGCCAGATACCTTACCATCTTCACTTAATTGCTTATCTAAACGATTTAATTTTTGAAGACACATTGACATTGTTTTCCAATTTGTAAGAAGACCACCAACCCAACGTGTGTTTACATAATGTCCATTTACTTTTTGAGCTGTAGTTTCAACAATTGGAGCAATCTGTGGACGTGTTCCTACAAATAAAACATTTTTGGCACGCTTTAAAACAGGACGGGCTTTTTCTAAATCATCGAGTGTTTGTACAAGATCAAGAATATGTACACCATTTTTTGTTTCATGGATATACGGTGCCATTTTTGAATTCCAACGGCCTACTTGGTGACCGAAATGGACACCAGCCTCTAAAAGTGCTTCTAACTTTGTCATAATAAAAATTTAAAATAAAAATAAATTAACATTCACGAAAGCTATAATATATAAATTTTTAGCTTATATGCCTAAATCATAGCATAAAAGAAAAAGACTGTATATGTTAGACAATTATTAACCTTTGCCACCTCAAAAATAGAGATGGCAATAAAATGGAAAAAGTTAAACGATAAGTAAAATATTAAACATAAAGACCTGTTCCCGCAGGAATAAGACGACCTAAAATAACATTTTCCTTAAGTCCAGTTAACCAATCAATTTGACCTTCTACAGCAGCACGCGTTAAAACACGTTTAGTTTCCTGGAAACTTGCAGCTGCAATAAAACTCTCGGCAGCTAAAGATGCACGAGTAATACCAAGTAAAATTGGACGATATTGTACTGGATTCGACCCTTTCTTTGCTTCAAAATGTTCTACACGACGTAAATCAATTACATCACCAGGTAATAAATTTGTTTCGCCCGGATCAGTAATTAAAACATAAGTAGTCATTTGACGAACAATAATTTCAATATGTTTATCAGAAATAAACACACCTTGTGATCCATATACTGCTTGGACTTCATTCACTAACATACGACGAATTTCTTGAAGACTACGACGGCAGCCCTCACGTAAACCATATGTCTTTGAATAAAATAAGAAAAGTGTTGCTAATTGTGCATGCATACTTGAAGCAATTTTCTCTACAGGTTCTCGAGCCTCTAATAATTCATCCACTTTTGGTAATCCTTGAACAATATCACCAGCATCCGATTCAAATGAAAGAAGTGTCCCAAACGAAACATCTTTTTGTATTAATTGACCCTGGTCCACTAATAATGATGAACCACTTGACATTGCATATGAGTATACACGACGTAAAATAATGGATGTTTCATCAATATGAATTACTTGTCCGCCATACGGTGTTCGGATCCCTGGCATTAATTCATCACCAACACGTAAATATTGACCAAGTACGACTAAACATTTTTCACCTGAACGCTTAAACACATGTTGATTTTGTTTTGTAATAGCAAGACCTGGGAGACGAATTTCACCCTCTAATCCATAGTAAAAATTCAAATTTTTATTAGCCGTAGTTAAAGTACCATTTTGTGTTGAATAAACTTCCATTGGAAGTTGGTACTCTAAGGAATCTTGTGAGATTGGCCAACCAGTAGTTATAAGGTTACTTGCTAATGGAAAACGATTTGGCTTTTCGTGTCTAGATTTAATATTCGAACTAGTTGACAGCACACGTTGACGAACTTGTTGCCAATTTAAGAAATGATCACCATTATTCGTATTTGTTACTCGAGTTTGTACTAAATCTTGTACTGGTCCTGTTTGACAAATTTGTGAAGCATCTTTATATGGCTGTACTAGTGAAACTGATGCATTAAAATTTACAGATTCATTTTTATACGAATTTGTACTAATTAATAAATCACTATCAACATCTACGGGAATATTAATATTAGTATTACGTACTAACGACTTATTTGTACTAACTCTAAAACATGATTTTCCAAGTTTAATTCGTAAACTAGAATCTTTTAAACCTTTTTTTCGAATACTTCGTAAACAACTATTACGCCAAAGTCCAACAGTTTTATGGGCAAAAACATTTAAACAAGTTAATTTATGAGTCTGCTTACTCTGCGAAGAAGAAGTAGTATAAATAAGTGAAATTTGGTAATTATCAGTTGTTTTAACAAGATTCAAATTATATTCAACTGGTACAGTAAATCCAGTTGTTGGATAATTTGAAAGTTTCCAAAGTCTAGTTACTGATTTATGCTCAGAATTTAATGTCACAATATTTAAATTTGATTTCTGACTAGATACATCATAAGCAGAGCCGAATTTATTGTGAGCTGTAAACCAGTTTACCAACTTAGAATTAATTGAAATATCAATTAATACACTAGATCCATATAACTTACGATGACTTGGAATAAGTGCAGTATAACCATCAAATTTTGCTAACGTTTCTGCAGTTAAAAAATTAACATTAGTATAAACAGGCAGTTCTAATTTCTGTCGATTTTTAGCAAAAAGTTGAGATGGAGTTAACTTCGTTTTTAAACCACTAAGTTGATCAATTTTTGTAAATGCTTGCTGTTGTTGTTTATAAACTGTTTTATACGAAGCAAAAGGTGTAACTTTTGGACGCGAAGAAATACCTTGATATTTTAATAATTTTTCTGTTGCTGCTTGATATGAATCAATCGGAAGACTATTTAAACAATTCTGATCAACAATCGGTTTAAAAGTAAACGGTTGGAATGTTTTATGGAAATAATCTCCACGGTAATTTAAATTATTACGTAATAATAAGCCAGAAAGAATCCAAATAAAACCATAACCAGCAAAAACTTTTGGTACTTGATTTACTGATTTGTTTGATAAAGCTCTACTACTCTGTCGACTACGTATAAAAGCAGTATTTTTATTGTAATAAATCTGGCCTGTATCAGGCGCAAGAAGTTGCTTTTCAACAACTTTCATATCACCAGATGTTTCCGGTAATTGTGAATCGGCATCAATACGTGACAACTCAGCAACACTTTGATGAAACATTACATATTGACCAGGATAAACAAATAGAAGTGTAAATGCTGGAAATTGAAGAATTACTGATTTGGATCGATCAGGTCGCGTAATTTTAATGGACACAGGTACAACCGTTAAAAATGCAGGTTCCCCAAATCGTGTTGTAACTTTTCGACCACGTGGTGTACCACTATAAGAAATAACTCCAGAATAAGGTGCATATACTTTTTCTGTGGCTTCACCTGCGAATACCCCACCTGTGTGGAATGTACGCATTGTGAGTTGTGTTCCAGGCTCTCCAATTGACTGAGCTGCGAGTACACCAACAGCTTCACCTAATTGGACTAATCTATGTTTCGATAAATCCCAACCATAACAAAGCTGACAAACAGAATTTAAACGACATGTTAATGCAGAACGAACTACAACTTTAGGTAATTTAATTAGTTGAGCTGCAAGTGCAGGTGAAATTTCTGTATTTTTACGAGCTAAATATTTTCCAGTTTGTTCATCAACTACGGGCTGTAATAAAACACGACCCATAATATTAGCATATTCATTTTTCTCAGAAGGTATTACTTCAAGACCTTCAGTTGTTTCACAATCTACTTGTTGAATAATTACACTCTGAGCAACATCTACTAGACGACGTGTTAAATACCCTGAATTGGCTGTACGTAAAGCTGTATCAACTAACCCTTTTCGTGCACCATAACATGAAATCATATACTCTGTTACAGTTAAACCTTCACGGAAATTACGACGAATTGGAAAGTCTAAAACTTGTCCTTGTTGATCAGCCATAAGACCACGCATTCCAACAAGTTGACGTACTTGTGAAATATTTCCACGTGCTCCAGAAAAAGCCATCATATATACAGGGTTAAAAATATCAGTTTCACGGAAATGAGCAATTACTTCATTTTTTAATGTATCGTTTGTAGTGTTCCAAATATCCAGAGCTTTTTCTAAGCGCTCTACCGCTGTAATCTGTCCACGGGTATAACGTAGATCATTATCTAAAATATCTTTTTCTGCATTTTTTAAAAATACAGATTTTACTGGTGGAATACGTAAATCATCAATACCTAATGAAATACCCGCCAGTGTAGCGGAATGAAATCCTAGTGTTTTTAAATGGTCGACAAAACGGGTAGCTTTTTGCGTTCCGTAATTAAGTAAAACCCATTTAATTAAACGTTTCATTTCACTTTTATCAACCGTTCGGTTACAAAAAAAGGTTTTCATAAATGAGGGAATTCAAAATTAGTCGTCCAGGAGTTGTACGAAGATAGAATGTCGATAAAGACATACGATGCATTTGTGGTACATGTCCAAAAACAGGTTCCACCAATGGTTCTGATGGGACTGCAAGTTGTAATGTTGATTGCATCGGGAATGAAGAAATCGGCCAAGATTCAGTTACAACAGCATCATAAATTAGTGTATTATGGCCATTTGCTTGTACTCGACCTTCAATCGGTAAAGAATTTTGACAATCAGAAGGAGCCTCAGCTTTTACCCAAACTAAATCATGAAGTTGTAATGCCCCTAATGAATAACGTTGAAGCACACGATCAAATGTTTCAAATACTTTAAACGTTGGTTTTATTACTTCTTTAAGTACACGTACTTGATTCGTTTGTGAACTTGGCTTAATTTGTCGTCGGGTTGTTAAATAATAAAATCCAAGAATCATATCTTGACTTGGAAGGATACTTGGCTCACCCGTAGCAGGAGAAAGCCAGTTATGAGTAGCTAACATTAATAAACGTGCTTCAGCTCTAGCTTCTAATGATAATGGAATATGAACAGCCATTTGGTCACCATCAAAATCAGCATTAAAAGCAGGACATACTAAAGGGTGTAATTGAATTGCACGCCCTGAAAGTAAGATTGGTTCAAATGCCTGAATACCTAAACGGTGCAATGTTGGTGCACGGTTTAATAATAATGGGTGAGCATATACAACATGTTCAAGAATATCCCAAACTTTTTGAGTACGTTTCTGAATTAAATTTTTAGCTGCACGGATATTACGAACAACACCATGCTCCAGTAATGCTTGAATAATAAAGGGATGGAATAACTCTAAAGCCATTTCACGTGGTAAACCACATTGGTGTAATCGTAATTTAGGTCCAACTACAATAACTGAACGTCCTGAATAATCAACACGTTTTCCTAATAAATTTTGTCTGAAACGACCATGTTTACCTTCAATAATTGCCGTTAATGATTTAAAAACATTCTTATTCGGGCGTTGGGCAGGTTTTTCAAGACGTCCATTATCAATAATGGCATCAGCAGCTTCTTGCAAAAGACAAAGATCATGTCGAATAAGTAGATCTGGTAAAAATTCAGCATCAAATAGATTACAAAATTTATCAAAACGAATCTTTCGATAAATTAACCGACGGTATAAATCATTTAAATCAGAAGCAGCAAAACGACCACTTGCCATTTGAATCATTGGTCGTAAATCTGGTGGTAAAACCGGAAAAACAGAAACAATCATCCATTCTGGACGTAATTGTTTACGCGCTAATAAACGAACATAATGTAAACGTTTTGCTAATTTTTTAATCTTTGCATTTAATCCACGATTACGTTGACCTTGACGCGTTAATTTTAAATTACGTAAATGTTTAATATTTTCTTCTTGTTCTTCTTCTGTCGGTTCCCAACCTGGATTTAAATCTGAAACTTGATCCATACCAAAACGATCTAACTCATCAAAAGTAGTTTCAATATACTTTTTACGAGATTTCGAATGATATGTCTTAACTTTTTGGCGTAAACGTGTGCTAAGCATACGCTCCATAAAAGGTAAGTCTAATTGACTAAGAAGTGAATGAGCAGCTTCAGCACCACAATTTTCTGTTGTTCGTGGTTCTAAAGGTAAACCATATTTTGTTTTTTGATGCTCCCCATGTGTCCAAGCATCAATATTCCATACAGCTTCAATATCTAATTCATCTTTGCTAATCTCCCCCATTCCAAGTTCAAAACTTGATTTTTGAGGCACATGGCCTAAACCTGTATGAACCGCTTCCCATTCATCAATGTACCATTCGGTCCCACCATGTAAAAAATAGTTCATTACACCAGCTGAAGATGGTGTATAGGAATCAAAGTGAAGTAACTCATCCGTTTGCCCAGCACTAATATTTAATAATACTGATAAAATATTTGGTGTATTACGGAAATACCATAAATGCGCAACAGGTTTACGTAAACGAATACAACCCATACGGTAACGACGAACTTTAGTATCCGTTGGTTCCACTCCACAAGTCGGGCAAACATAACCTGCTGAGTCATCATTTGCTACAAAAGTAGTACCTTCATCAAGAGGAATAACTCCAGGCTTTTGTAATGGTTTACGACGTCGTGTTTTTCCACATGAACATTCATTATTTACAATTGATCCAAAAATACGTTCGCAAAATAAACCATCACGCTCAGGTTTAAATGTTCGATAATTAATGGTGTCAGCTTTTGTAATCTCCCCAACAAGTTGGTTATTCGGGAGTACACGCAACGACCACCGTTCAATTTCTTTAGGGGACGCGACTTGGATTTGAATATAATCAATATCGTGACTCATAATAATTTAAGTTGGATAGATAAAAAAATTATCTGATTTATATATATAAACTTATATACATATAACAGATTTTGAAATGTTCACTTTTAATTAGAAGGAATTTGAGAAAGACTAATATCAAGACAAAGACCACGTAATTCACATACTAATACTTTAAATGATTCAGGAACACCAGGTTTTGGTAATAAATTTCCACGAATAATTGACATAAAAGCAAGATTACGACCACGCATATCATCAGACTTGATTGTTAATAATTCTTGTAATGTATATGCTGCACCAAATCCTTCAAGTGCCCAAACTTCCATTTCTCCTAAACGTTGACCACCATGTTTTGAACGGCCACCTAACGGTTGCTGTGTCACAAGTGAATAAGGGCCAGTTGAACGAGCATGGATTTTATCGTCTACTAAGTGAACTAATTTTAAAATATATGGATACCCCACAGTAACAGGTTGGTCAAATGGGTAACCTGTTCGACCATCAAATAAAATACTTTTCCCTGGTGATTCAGGGCGGAATACCCATTTTTGATTTGTTGCACAACGAGCTTTATATAATTGCTGATATACAAATCCACGGGATACTTCGTCACCGTGCATTTCATCAAATGGTAAAACTTTATAATTTTGCTCTAAAGTATGAGCCGCTAACCCAAGAAGACATTCAAAAATTTGACCCACATTCATACGAGAAGGTACACCTAATGGATTTAAGACCATATCTACAGGTGTTCCATTTTGTAGGAATGGCATATCTTGGCGAGGTAAAATATTTGAAATAATTCCCTTGTTTCCATGTCGACCTGCAATTTTATCACCAACTTGAACTTTACGCTTTTGTACTAAGAAAATATGTACCGAACCAACAGATTCATATGAATCTAATTCTTCGTTATATTTAGTTTTTTCAAATAATGTTCGACATTCTAATACACGACCTGTCACCCCACTTGGGACCACCAATGGAGTATCTTTGACATCACGCGTAGCTCCTCCAAAAATAGCACGAAGTAAACGACCTTCTGGAGTATTCTCAGATTCTTGTTGGGGAGACACTTTTCCAACAAGAATATCACCTGGTTCAACCCATGTTCCAACTTTAATAACCCCAAATTGATCAAGATGGGTATTCTTTTCAACTTTAGAAGTGATATATTCTTGACCATCGCGTGTACGAGAAGTTGAAATATCATAACGTTCAATATGAACAGATGTAAAAACATCATCAAACACTAAACGTTCACTTACTAAAACAGCATCCTCAAAGTTATATCCTTCCCATGGCATATAGGCTACAAGGAGATTCTTTCCAAGGGCTAACTCACCAGCTACTGTCGATGCAGTATCAGCTAAACATTCACCAGCATGAACCCAAGTATTTGGTATAACACTTGGGCGTTGATGCATACATGTATCTTGGTTTGAGCGTTGATATGTTGTAAGTGAAATTGTCTCACGTTTAAAAATCGGTTCATTTACAAATTGACCCACTGATGATTTTTCAGTTAATACATCAATACGTTGTGCATCGGCATATAAGACATATCCACTCTTACGAATACGTGCAACTGCTCCCGAATCATGTGTAACACGAGCTTCTAATCCAGTTCCAACAAAAGCACGTTGTGGTGTTAAAAGAGAAACAGCTTGACGTTGCATATTTGAACCCATTAATGCACGGTTTGCATCATCATGCTCCAAAAATGGGATTAATGCTGTAGCAATTGACATGAATTGAATTGGACATAATCCTAAGAAAGTAATTTCACTCGGATCAGTTTCAATAAACTCACGACGTGTACGAGCGGGAACACGAGCTGCTGTCATTTGTGTATCCGCTGCAGCAACAATCACTTTATCCTCATACGAAGCATTCAATAAGAAAAAACCATCATCCTGGTTAGATTTTTCTGATTCCATAAGAATATATGGACTTTCTAAAAAGCCATCAGAATTAACACGTGCATATGTCGCAATAGAACCTACTAATCCAGCATTTTTCCCTTCTGGTGTTTCAATTGGACAAATACGACCATAATAACTTGGGTGAATACCACGAACAATTAGACCCGCACGATCACGGTGTAAACCGCCAGGTCCTAATGAACTTAAACGACGTTTATGGGTAATTTCTGCTAATGGATTTGTCTGATCCATAAACTGTGATAATTGGTTTGACCCAAAAAATTCTTTGAAAACAGATCCAACAATTTGTGTGCGGATAAGTGATGGAAGAGCAACGCGTAAACGTTTTTGTCGTAATAGTGTTTCATCGCTAATACGTGTATGTACACTACGCTCTAAACGGTTTAATCCTAATCGAAACTGTGTTTGAATTAACTCTCCAGCTAAACGTGCACGACGGTTTTTTAAATGATCAATGTCATCTAAAAATTGACTTTCTCCATTACTTACACGAAGAAGATAATCTACACCGGCAAGAACATCCTCTGGCATTAAAGTTAAAGAAGGAAGATTATGACGCATACGTAATTTACGATTAATACGTTTACGCCCAACCTCACTTAAGCTATAACGTCGAGCATGAAAAAAATGAGTAAATAAAAACTTCTTTGCTTTTAAAACACTTCCAGCACGATGTGGAAACATTAATGCAGTCATCATAACCATGGCATCTTCACAAGATTGTGGCTTTAAAAGAGATTCAGTAAATACTAATGCATTTGGATCACTTACAACTGCACAAACTTGTTTAAAATTAAAACCAAGTGCTGCTAATAAAAGGGTAACAGGTAATTTACGTAAATTATCAATACACGCATAAACTTCAGGATTACGTGGTACTGTTTCAAGACGAAGCCACGAACCATAAGAAGATAAAAAACTTACTAAATGTGAACGACGATTCTTTTGATCAAACTGTGCTTTAATATATACCCCTGGACAACGCACAATTTGGTGAACAATGACACGTGGTGATCCATTAATAATAAATGTTCCATGCTCGGTCATTAATGGAAGATCACAAAAAGTTACTGGTAACACACAACTCACATCTAAACTTTGTGAAGAAATATGAACAGGTACCACAAGCTGACTACTATATGTTTCCATATTATGAATCGCCTCTTGTGGTGTATAACTTGGTGCCTTTAAATAAAAATCTTGAGCTAAAAAAGATACAGAGATATAACGGTTCGTCGGTTGTCGAATACTTGTTCCTAAGGGATTTCCAATAATTGGAGAAACAAATTCAAGTTCGCGACGAATCCCAGTCTCTAAAAAAAGACGAAAACTTTTCCGTTGTGCATCAAGAAAATCAGGGATGGCCACTTTTTGACGAAACAAAATCATATAGATATGAATAAATGATTGATTATAAATCGAGAAATTTGTTTTAATACTATTTGCAAATAACCAGGTCTAAAATCCGGAGTTGATAAACAGACCAAAATGTTGTAATCTATAAAGTATAAAACTGAATTATAAAAAAAACGGCGGTGTAGCCAAGTGGTAAGGCAGAGGACTGCAAATCCTTTATCCCCCAGTTCGAATCTGGGCACCGCCTAAAAAAGATAAGTACAAATAGTTAAATTTCTTCTAATTCAGAAGAAAAAATAAGTATTAATTAATACCCTCTAAGACAATTTAGGGATTTATTATTGATAATAATTGTCGTAAATATTAAAAAATTAAGTCTTTGTTACATGTTACGGAGGCCCACAATTGTCCAAAAAAATATTTATAAGTGCTGCTTCTTTTCAGCCCTGACACAGTTCAAAATCTTTTTCCGACAAAAGTAGGACTACTCTAAGTATATTTTTTTGTGGATATAAAAGCAAGTGCTTTATTCACACAGAAAAATAAGTATTTATAATATCTGCGTATATTTGGATTGAAAACCAATAGAAACTTGGAAAACAACCACAAATATAAAAGCAGAATTATCAAAATGGTAGGACTGAAATTACTCAAGAATTGTTGATACTACACCGGCACCAACAGTACGTCCACCTTCACGAATTGCAAAACGCATACCGTTTTCAATTGCGATTGGCTGAATAAGCTCTACAATCATTTTTACACGGTCACCAGGCATTACCATAGTTGCCTCATCACCATCATCAGTTTTAAATGATTCAATTTTTCCTGTTACGTCAGTTGTACGAACATAGAATTGCGGACGGTATCCTGGGAAGAATGGAGTGTGTCGTCCACCCTCTTCTTTTGTAAGAACGTATACTTGAGATTCAAATTTTGTGTGTGGCTTAATTGTCCCTGTTTTTGCAAGTACCATTCCACGCTCAATCTCATCCTTTTGCACTCCACGAAGAAGTACTCCAACGTTATCTCCTGCTACACTCTCTTCAAGAGTCTTTTGGAACATCTCAAGACCTGTAACAGTTACTTCACGTGTATCACCAAGACCTACGATCTCTACTACATCCCCAACTTTAACTGTTCCACGCTCAACACGTCCAGTTGCTACTGTACCACGACCAGTAATTGAGAATACATCTTCAACAGCCATAAGGAATGTCTTTTCTGTATCACGCTCAGGTGTAGGAATGTATTCGTCTACTTGATCCATTAAGTTGTAAATTTTATCTACCCACTTGTTGTCACCAGCAGAAATAGCTGAGTTTTCTGTTAATGCTTCTAATGCAAGAAGTGCAGATCCAGCTACTACTGGAATATCATCCCCAGGGAATTCGTAGCTGCTAAGTGTATCACGTACTTCAAGCTCTACGAGCTCAAGAAGTTCATCATCATCAACTTGATCTTCTTTGTTAAGGAACACAACCATATTAGGTACTCCAACTTGCTTTGCAAGAAGGATGTGCTCTTTAGTTTGTGGCATTGGTCCGTCAGCACCTGATACTACAAGAATAGCACCATCCATTTGTGCAGCACCTGTAATCATGTTCTTAACATAGTCAGCGTGACCTGGACAGTCTACGTGTGCATAGTGACGAGTTTCTGTTTCATACTCTACGTGTGCAGTGTTAATAGTAATTCCACGTGCTTTTTCTTCCGGAGCTGAGTCAATATCAGCATATCCTTTACCACCTTGCTTTCCACCACGTGCAGACATTGCCATAGTAATTGCTGCAGTAAGAGTTGTCTTTCCGTGGTCAACGTGACCAATTGTTCCAATGTTTACGTGTGGTTTTGTACGTTCAAACTTTTCGCGTGCCATAATTTAAAATAAGTTAAAATCAATTTGATTTTGGCTAAAAATATTCAGATTTCTATAATTAGAATCGGAAATGTGCAAAAGCTTTATTTGCTTCTGCCATACGGTGAGTATCTTCACGCTTACGGATAGCCCCACCTGTATTATTTGCTGCATCCATAATTTCTGCAGCGAGCTTTACTACCATACTACGTCCAGAACGTGCACGTGCAGCAATAAGAAGCCAGCGAAGAGCAAGAGCTGTTCCACGATCAGACTTAACTTCAAGTGGTACTTGAAGTACAGCTCCACCGATACGACGAGATTTTACTTCAACTTTTGGTGTAATGTTTAAAACAGCCTGACGAAGTACCTCAAGTGGGTCTTGCGATGTTGTTTCTGAAATATGAGTCATTGCTTCGTAAAAAATACGGTAGGCAACACTTTTTTTACCTTTCTTTAAAAGGTGGCTTACTAAAAGACTTACTAAGCGGCTTTGATATACTGGATCCGGCGCAACCGGACGCTTTTTTGCAACTTTTCTACGAGACATAAGGTCAATTAAACGTTTAAATATTAACTAGAAGGAAAACAAAAAAAATACTATTTATCCTTTTGGACGTTTTACTCCATACTTTGAACGGCCTTGTAAACGACCTTTTACACCTGCAGTATCAAGTGAACCACGAACGATATGATAACGTACTCCTGGTAAGTCTTTTACACGACCACCACGTACTAATACTACAGAGTGTTCTTGAAGGTTGTGTCCAATTCCTGGAATATATGCTGTTACTTCGATCCCAGTTGTTAAACGAACACGGGCTACTTTACGAAGTGCAGAGTTTGGTTTTTTTGGTGTTGTTGTATAAACACGTGTACAAATACCACGGCGTTGCGGACATGATTGTAACGCTGGTGATTTTGTCTTCTTTTCGATTTTCATTCGCTGTGAGCGAATTAACTGTTGAATCGTTGGCATAACTAAAATTATTCTTTATAAAGAAATTGTAAAAATCCTAAAATACGAGCTTGCTTCACTGCTTTAGCAAGTTGACGTTGCTGTTTTGCAGTTACACCCGTTAAACGGCGTGGTAAAATTTTACCTTGTTCCGTAATAAAACGACGGAGAAGATCAACATTTTTGTAATTAATGATCTCGCCAGCGTTAATTGGAGACGTGCGTTGACGTGAAAAATTCATAGATAAATTAAACTAAAAAAATAAACAATTGTATTTTTTAATACTTATATAAACAATTTATTTCAAACTTTAAAGAAATTGAAATAAATGAATAACAGTTTTTCTGCATTCAAAATATAACTATAAGAAAAATACAAGCACAAGGAACACTTTGCCTACTTACACAAAACAAATAAGCAGATATGTGCAAGGAACATCCTTTATATGTACTACTCAACAAGCAAAACTCTAATATAATTAAAGCTTTTGCATTAAATTGAAGCATATATATCACGGAATTGCAAGAAGGATTCTAAGAACAAACAAATAAACGTATATTATGCTGAAAAATAATAGAACAAAGTACAATATATTTGAAAAACATTTGAATCTTTTAAACTTATTTATGAAATACCCCCAAGGGAATTCGAATCCCTGTTACTTCCGTGAAAGGGAAATGTCCTAGGCCTCTAGACGATGGGGGCAAATGGAAAAGACCACTACTATTCATTATTATAAAACGGGGCTTTTACAAATGTCAATTAATTTTTTCTGTTTAAAGAAAAACAGATTTTTTTGGAAAAAAAACTAACTAATCAACTTGTCTTAGAGAGGACTCGAACCTCCACGCATAAAGCACTAGCTCCTAAGGCTAGCGTGTCTACCATTCCACCACTAAGACTCAAGGAAGTATAAAGATATGTATTTTAAGTATACCTTAACGACCTGTTGTTTGTAACCAGTTTTGGGCTTCACTATAATTTAATGGAGCTAAGCGAATTGCTTCTTTCCAATATTCAGCAGCTTTTCCAAATAATGTTTCTGAATCCGGAATATTTCCTGCTTCAAGGGCTTGCTCGCCTCGATAATGATAAATTACAGCAATATTGTTTAAAGCTTGTGGAAGTGCTGGATTTCGATCAAGAGCTTGATAATAATACTCAAGTGCTTTTGTATGCTCTCCATTACTTGTATGAATTAAACCAATATTATAAAAAATATAGCTACGGTCATACGGATCAACTTCTAAACGCATAGCCTGATAGTAATTTTGTAATGCTTCTGCATACTCCCCTTCGGCTTGTGCAGACATGCCATCACGGTAATAAACAAAAGCTTCTTTTTCATTACGAGTTGTAGGCAACACCTTTAATAAAATATCAGCGACAACAGTAAAGGTTTTATCAATAAAGTTATCGTTTCGTTGAGAACGTGGCATAAATCGTAAAAATCTATATATTAAACTGAATGAAACTCAGCAATAATACTATTATTGTATATCCATAGTATAGCTCTAGAAGAAAGAAATACAAAATGTAATCTGCTAATAAAACTATATAAAATATTCTCTTAGAATTTTTAGATTTTAAGGAATAAAAAGATACTATTAAAATACTACTATAATATAGTAGTATGTTACTACAAGAATAAAAAAATCATTAGTAAAATTTAGGAGATAGTATAATGGCTCGATACCGTGGACCACGCGTAAAAATTGTACGACGACTTGGAGAACTTCCAGGATTAACAACAAAAGTACCAAACCGTACATATGGACCAGGACAACATGGTCAAGCTACTTCAACAGGAAAACTTACACAATTCCGTGTACGTTTACAAGAAAAACAAAAATTACGTTACAATTACGGAATTTCTGAAAAACAACTCTTAACATATGTGCGTCGTGCACGTCGTGCAAAAGGACCAACAGGAGAAGTATTACTTCAAATGTTAGAAATGCGTTTAGATAGTATTGTCTACCGCCTTGGATTTGCTCCAACAATTCGTGCAGCACGTCAATATGTTTCACATGGTTTAATTACTGTAAATGGACAAACAGTAAATATCCCAAGTTATAACTGTTTACCAGGTGAGACCATTGCAAGTACATCTAACCCAGTAGTTGAAAACTGTAAAACATTTGGTGGAGCAGTTCCATCACATTTAACAGTAGATACAGCAAAAACAACAGGAAAAATCCAACGTGTAATTACACGTTCACAAATTGCATTAACAGTAAATGAACTCCTTATTATTGAGTTCTATTCACGTAAAGGATAAATTTTATTTTTTTTATTTCGACAAAATATTGTTTCTTCAATTTATGAACTATAGGTTGGAGATGCTATATTTTTCATGGTATAATACAAATAGAATAAATCTTCTTTTTATGTAATAAAACTATATGGAAGCTAGTCTTTAATTTTGCTTCCATATAGCTAAGTTTATTTAATCCTCATGCTCCTCAAATGGGTCACGAAGATCTTTTGATGGTGGACCAAAACCAATGTAGATTGAGTAGCCTGTCACACTAATCAATAAACACCAAAGAAAAACGGCGTAAAAAAATGCTGGAGTTTCCATAATTAGGTTGAACGTTAAATTTTGATATAGTTTAAAGTAGAAAGTAAAAAAACACAAATGAATGTACGAAATTTATTAATATGAGCAACGAAACTAAACTTGCTGGAACAGGAAAAGTAACAGCTTTAGGAACAGCATTACGCCCACTTAACTCTGAGTACGGGAAAGTAGCACCAGGATGGGGAACAACAGTAGTGATGGCAGTATTCATTGGATTATTTGCTGTTTTCCTCGTAATTCTTCTTGAAATCTACAACCGTTCATTACTTCTTGATGAAGTTGAAATGAGCTGGCTTTCAAGTACTGGATACTAAACACAAACTTTACCTGAGCTGACACAATCTTAATTTAAGCAATTGGTCACATATCACGGTGTCACAATATTGTGACACCGAAATAATACACATCCATTTCGGATAGGATTCGAACCTACACAGAACAACTTAGAAGGTTGTTGCCCATCCCTTAGGCGACCGAAACATAATATAAAGAAAAATGAGTACTCATAGTTCACGAGTGTAAAATATTGAATATTAAAATACAAGCCCCCTGTCGGAATTGAACCGACGACCCTCGCATTACAAATACGATGCTCTAGCCGCTGAGCTAAGGAGGCATTTTTGTAAGAGTATAAAAGATTTACCTCAGAGATGCAAGTGCCATTATTTAAATACCATGCAAAAGAATCATTAGACAAACTTAGATACATATGTTATATTCTGAATAATAATGAGGGTAAATTCAATACTAATTATTTGATATAACCTTAGTTGTTTTACTACACATTTTCTTCCTCAGTAGCTCAGTGGTAGAGCGATCGGCTGTTAACCGATTGGTCACAGGTTCAAATCCTGTCTGGGGAGAACAAACTTAAAACTTAAGGTTCATTCAATCAAATGAATATTTGCATGTAATTATATTTTGATTTATTATTTAAATAAATGCCCATATAGTATATATTTAATAGTACGATAATTCATCAAAAAGACTGGTAAGGGAACAAAAATTTGTCTCGAAAATACCCAATAAAATAAGTAATACAAAAGATAAACAAATGAATAACAAACAAGACTTGTATTTGAAACAAAGAATACAAATATTTTATACAACAAAGTTTTTTAAAATAACAGGATCAGATATTCTAATTTTTTAATTTAACTCCCGCTAATTAAATTTTACTTAAATAGGTAATTTGTCTTATGACGCTAGAAAATACTAATAATAAATATCCGAATTTACAAGAAAAGCCGTTAAATAGAGTATTAAATATAGATAATACACCCAAACCAAATCCTGAAGCACTTGAACTGTTTTTTTTAGACATGGGAGATGACGCACCTCCGTTACAAGTTCCATTTGTACCTCGTAAAGAACAAGAGACAAGTAAACTTGCATTAAATTTTCGAACATCACCAAAAAAGTTCAAAGGTTATAAATCAGCTGCTAAATCTAAAAACTATTGTAACACTATTAAAAATACCTACCCAAAGCTCTGGCAGGACTTACGTGGTACATATACAAATTTAGATTCATTAAATTCAGAGGAAAGTGCTATTCCTCAATCAGTTAAATTATCATTATTGAATATTGGTTACACTACAGAAATGGGAGTAATTGCAACTCAATACTTCGGACGTACTTTAGCAAAACCAGTAGGTTATGTCGCATTGAGAACATATGTGCCAGTAGTAGTCTTTTGTACAGCTGCAATTACAACCGTAGTTAAAATCTATGAATCTATTCGATATGAAATTATTACCCCTTTACTTTCACCTGTTTTAGTTCCATTAATTGGAGATGAATGGGCTCAAGGACGAGCTGCACTAGAGCAATGGTTAGAGAAAGAACGTGGAGTATTAGGTCGTTATCGTGGAAATACTTATATTTCAGCGTTTATAAATCGTTGTCAATATTTTCTTGGATACTTTATTGCTCACCAATTCTATTTTTTTGACCAATTTATTAAGAGTAGTTTTACAATTCGACGTACAATTCAATCGGCACTTCCAATTAGTATTTTAGGTTTTGTTGCTTATAAAAATACTCAATCACCAGAAAAAGTACCAAACCAAGCTATAGCTACGATTGCTAGTAGCTTAAATAGTCATGAATTTGAATACCCCCGTGTTAGTACTCGTCTCCAATTTGAGGATGAATTTGGAGTACTTCCAAAAAGTGAACTTTACCGTACAGGAGATGGGTTTTTATTTGGTCGACTTAATTATACTATGCGTGAATTTAGTGGGGGGGAATATGTAAACGCTCCAAAAAAACGATTACAAAATATTATTCACCCTCGCGAACTTACCCGTATTAGTCAAGAAAAACCAAGTAGTATTGCAAAACATAATATTGGCTTTTTTGGCGATGATGAGGCCACTCAGAAAATTTTTGGCGATAAGGATATTCACATTAACTATGATTCAATTCATAAAATGGGACTTTATCAATGGGATCCAGAAGAAGCCAATTCAATTCCATTAATTCAAGATGAAGAAGGTAAACTTACTGATGAATTTGAATTTGGTCCACAACCAGTACATAGCTATCAAAAATTACAAAAAAACGATAATAAAATACTAAAAAATTACGTACGATACCAAAACCGTCGTACGGCTCGAGAATATCGTGAGACAATTAAAAAAGAGGAAAATAAAAAACCAAACAAACGCAAGGAAATTTTAGATCCTATTATTAAAAAATCCTATGAAAAACTAGATAAAAAAGTTCGAAAATTATATGAAATGTATAGACCTAGTGAGTTAGTAGGAAAAAGTGAAAATAAAACACAAACACTAAAAACATATAATAAGGATAAATTAGTCTTATTAGATTCTCCAACCTATAACTCTTCTTGGGACAAAGACTATTCAACAGTCTATTATCGAAATATTGACATGGATCAAATTATGTTGAATCCAGAAATTAATCCATTGCAATATAAACCAGAACAACGACCACAACGCTTAACATTTTCACCATTTGGAATGGAATCACGCTTTTGCTCTGCATTGGATATCAGTGTAAATCAACCAGAAAATGTAAAACCAACTATTGATAAAAAAACAACAAATCTTTTTCACTATTGCTTCGGAAACATGAGCGATCTTACAGAAGCTTTTGGAGTTATTCCATTTCACGGCGGTAGTGATATGCAATTTTGGTACAAAAAATTCTTAACAGCAGAAACTGATATTAGTGCCAAATACCCATTTCTTTTTCAACCAAATGAAGAAGAAAAGGACAATAGAGAGGATGATAGTGAGGAGCTATCTAATGAAGATGTAGCCGTTGAAGGACAAGGGCTTATTGAACAAAGTTTAACGGCGGAACTTGAAAAACTAGCCTCTAAAGAAATTAAACCTGACCAACTAATAAATGAGAATGGTCTTATTGATGAAGACGTGGAAGTCACAGAAGGAGAGTTTAACGGAAATCAATTTGAAGAAGAGGAAAATAGTTTCATCGAAGAAACTGAAGACCTTAATACTAGTCATAATCAAACTTTCGACGATGCTGATGATATTGAGGATTTCAATAGATTTGAATACTTCCAGGATAAAGCGGAAAAAGAAAATCCACACCAAACTCAACCATTATGGTTTGGCCAAGGAAATCTTTTCCTTACGCCATCATATGAAAGTAATCCGTGGAATTTAAATGTTTGGCAAACAATGGGGTATATCATTACCTCACATATTATTTTTGCAGGTTTAGTTGAAACCTGCTTAAAATTAGAATCTGAGGGAGTACGTCTTCAACTTGTTCAAGCACCAACTGTACACCGTACAATTGAACACATCGCACGAATGCCAGAAGCTGTTCGTATGAGCCAATATGTTGGCGAAACAATTCGCACAGTTTCTGTACGTAAGCTTTTATTAGCATTCCAAGCAAAACGTGGGGTTCAATTATATGGACAAGAATTTTTCGGTAATGTTTGGATTACAGCAATTAAACCATTACTATCACCAGAAACAGTTCATTCACTTCGTGACTTAACAAGACCGCTTTATCGCACGTTTGTATACCGAAACCCAGTTCGTCCTGGCGAGCCATTACCCCCAGAAAAAGGACCAAATAAATCACAAAATTTACCTCACAAATTAGGACTTCCTGACTCACTGACACCTGATATTAAAGGAAGATATTTCCATTTTGATAAGGTAACTAATAAACTAGAAAATTATATTGGTCCAACAACCAGTAATGGAGAACCAATTACACCAACTATTTTAACAAAACGTCAAAAAACAGTTAATCGTTTAGGTGGTGAAAAGATGATTATGAAAGGTCTTGAATTTGGGATACGAGTACAAGATGAGATTAATAATTTCCCATTAGTCCCATTAATCACACCTGGACCTTATCGTATGAGCCGTTTACCAAAAGGAATGATTCTCCTTGGTGACTCTGGAAATGGACGTGCTTATTTTGTTCGTACTCTTGCAACAGAAGCTAGACTTCCTTTATTAATTACAGAAAGTAACAGATATCTTCACCCTAAATTTGGGCTTGTTCGATTAAAAACTCTTTTTAAACGTGCACGAGATAAGGCGCCAAGTATCCTTTTCATTAGTGATCTGGACTTTATGACTCGACACCGTGAACGTTACCCAAGTTTTGGTTCAGTTCGAGCAACTACCCACTTACTAATGGCTATGGACGGATTTTCTAGTGGAGAGACACATACAGCCTCGCAACGAAATATCTTTGTAATGGGAAGTATGGAAACAACAGCAATGATGGATGATGCATGTCTCCGATCAGGACGTTTTGAATGGGTATTACGTTTTTATTACCCACCAGTAAAGGAACGTCAACAAATGTTAAAAGTACATAGCAAAAATTCTATTGTAAATACAACGTTTGGTGTAGATTGGGAATATTATGCAAAAATGACATATGGGTTTAGTTGTTTAGATATTCGTTCCCTTATTAATACATCAGCAATGTATGCTTTAAAAAGTTATTCAACTGCACATACAAGTGATACTGTTGCCTATGCATTAGGACGTGTAAATCATATGCATGATTTAAATGGGGCTACTTTTATTGAACCTGTGACACTCGGGTTCTTTGAACAAGCCGATTTTGCTCGACGACGTGACCAAGCAACGCAATATGCACCATTTTTTACACAAACTGGGCATGTACCAATGTATAAAAAATTAACAAACTTATTCTGTGTATTAGCTGAAACGGAAGGAGAAACATTAAAGAAACGTTGGAACAATTCAATTCTTGAACAAGAGAAAATTGTAAACTATAAAGCAGACTTACCAGTTGGAATTGAAGAAGGCCTTATCTGTTTCCTTTGTGAAGGCCTTTTCCTTTATAACACGCAAAAAGCACTTGGGTCATATCCAGTTGTAACGTTTAGTACATATTGTTCGCCAGTATTCGAAAAAACACATGCTTTTGTAAAGACGCATATCTCACGATATGCAATGGAACGTTGCTTAACACCTCAATTATTTATTACAGAATTTGATGTTTGGCGTCATAAATATCCAAACACATGGAAACCAACAGGTCGTCTCAGTGAGACATCAATTTCAACACGTAGTCAAACAACAGCACTGTGGCGTAGTACACGATTTAAAGAGTCTTATTCAATTATTGGGGGACTTACTGAATTAGAACATGAATTCCTTTTTGGAGTTTCCTCAATTGCAAATAAAATTAAAAACCGTATGAGTTTTATTGGAACAAAACGTATTGAATCATATTCTCGTGATTCAGCTGTTTTTGGAACTTTTGAAACCAATAGTGATCTTTCATTTAAATGTCGTAAAGATACAACATCACGTCGTGTAGACCAATTTTCCTCTGAATTACTTGGACGATTCCAAAAACACCGTCGTTCAGATAAAACGAAATTACAAAAAGTTTTATAATAAATTATTAAAACGGTATAAAATTTTTATGAGAACGTCATACCTACTATTTTTCGAAAAGGAGGTTTAGCTTTTTTTTCTAATATTTGACATATTTTTTTGCATTTATTAGGTGCAACGATATAATATAAACGAGTCTCGTGCAGATAGGTTAAAATTTAACTTAATGTACGGGCTTTTACAGAAATGTTGAAGGAGTACCATATGTCAGGTTCTACAGGAGAGCGTCCTTTCGGTGACATCATTACAAGTATCCGTTACTGGGTGATTCACAGCGTTACAATTCCATCTTTATTTATTGCAGGATGGCTTTTTGTAAGTACTGGATTAGCATACGACGTGTTTGGAACACCGCGTCCAAACGAATACTTTACAGACGAACGTCAAACGCTTCCTTTAGTGTCAGATCGCTACGGCGCACTTGCACAAATGGAAGAACTCGTTCCTTAAAGTAATCTTAGATAGGAAAACACAGGAGCCTTCATGTTTCCCTCGAGTCTGTATCCGAGAGATCATTAAGGAACACATGTGCATATCTTATGTACATGTATGTATATTTATTCGACCTGTTACACAGGTATATTTTTATTATGTCGATTAAAACATATCCAATTTTTACATTCCGTTGGCTTGCAGTGCATGCATTAGCTGTTCCAGTGGTATTTTTCCTTGGTTCTATTACAGCAATGCAGTTTATTCAACGTTAAGAGGAGAGTTGTATGACAAATCCAAATCCAAACAAGCAAACTGTTGAGTTAAACCGTACAAGTCTTTACTGGGGTTTACTTCTCATTTTTGTGCTTGCGGTTCTTTTTTCAAGCTATATTTTTAACTAAACACTTTTGTAGGGGAAAGATCTATGTCAAACACGACAACAGGACGAATTCCATTATGGTTCGTAGGAACAGTAGCTGGACTTGCAGCTCTTGGTCTTTTAGCGATTTTATTTTATGGTTCATATACTGGGCTCGGATCATCACTTTAATCCCAACCCATCAATGTTGCAAAACTAAAACGCAACAGCTCAAACTATAGGGCGAGATTTAAATTCGCCCTTTGGCTTGAATCTCTCATTGATTCAGTCAATGAAAGCCTTTGCCCAGCCATTTTTATGCGGGCGTGAGTGCTTCTTTAAAATTTTGTTATGAAAAAAATGGCTAACTGTGAAATTTGTCAGAGAAGACTTTATATAAAAATATAAATAACTAATGACAAAAACTAATAAATAGATGAGAAATTTTAATTTTCACTATTTTATATTCACCCAATTGGGTATTAGATTAAAACAAATTTTATGAGTAAAGTTTATAATTGGTTTAACGAGCGTCTTGAAATTCAAGCGATTGCAGACGATGTAACAAGTAAGTATGTACCACCACATGTAAATATTTTCTACTGTTTAGGTGGAATTACACTTACATGTTTCCTTGTACAGGTAGCAACAGGATTCGCTATGACATTCTACTACCGTCCAACAGTAACAGAAGCATTTGCATCAGTACAATACATTATGACTGATGTAAACTTCGGATGGCTTATTCGTTCAGTACACCGTTGGTCTGCAAGTATGATGGTATTAATGATGGTTCTTCACGTATTCCGTGTATACCTTACAGGTGGATTTAAAAAGCCACGTGAGCTTACATGGGTAACTGGAGTAATCCTTTCAGTAATTACTGTATCTTTCGGAGTAACTGGATACTCACTTCCATGGGACCAAGTTGGATACTGGGCTGTTAAGATTGTAACAGGTGTACCTGATGCAATCCCAGTAATTGGTTCATTTGTTGTAGAACTTCTTCGTGGAAGTGTAGGAGTTGGACAACCAACACTTACTCGTTTCTACAGTTTACACACATTTGTACTTCCACTTCTTGCGGCAGTATTTATGCTTATGCACTTCCTTATGATTCGTAAGCAAGGAATCTCTGGACCTCTTTAATAAGCAAAAAATCTCATTTGTATTTTAGATAAAATACAAGAGAAAAAATATTTGCGTAGGGTTTTTCCTACGCAAATATATACTAAAGATAAAAGAGACTTGTATTCTATCCATAAACACAGTACTATTCTTTTATAGAAGGGGGTCAGTAACTCAGTGGTAGAGTATTCGGCTTTTAACCGATTAGCCGTGGGTTCGAATCCCACCTGACCCAAAATATCGCGTGCATCTAAACAAAAATGGCACAAATATGATATACTAGCCTACACGATAACCAAGTATAATACTTGATTTTATCGTTTAATCCCTAAATGTTTTTTCCTGTTATTACTTTTTGCTATGTCACACGCAGTAAAAATTTACGATACATGTATCGGATGTACACAATGTGTACGTGCTTGTCCTACTGATGTACTTGAAATGGTACCTTGGGATGGATGTAAAGCAGGTCAGATTGCTTCTGCACCACGTACAGAAGATTGTGTTGGATGTAAGCGTTGCGAAGCAGCGTGTCCAACTGACTTTTTAAGTGTACGTGTATACCTTGGTTCAGAAACAACACGTAGTATGGGACTCGCATACTAATCTTATTTGTGGTTCAAATTTGAACCACAAACACTTTTCATATTGTTATGCTGTTATAGACAGCATTGCTATACACCAGTTGATGCATTCTTTGCTATACCCGAATTATCCCAATTTATAAATTGGACCGGTATATTTCACTTTATATACTATGGTTTAACAATCATAGCTTTTATCTTATCGAATTTATTCTTCATTATGACACCATCAACTAAGACTGATACAAACCTTGGTCGTATTACACAAATTATTGGACCAGTAATTGATGTAGCATTTGCACCAGAAAAAATGCCTAACATTTATAACGCACTTACTGTAGAAGGAAAAACTGAATCTGGAGAGCCGTTACGTATTGTAGCAGAAGTACAGCAACTTCTTGGTGATAACCTTGTACGTGCAGTATCAATGAGTGCAACAGATGGGTTAATGCGTGGAATGACTGTAGTAGATACAGGTGCAGCACTTTCAGTACCAGTAGGAAAGAAAACTCTTGGACGTATTTTCAACGTACTTGGAGAGCCTGTAGATGAGCTCGGGCCATGTGGAGCAGAATCAACACTTCCAATTCACCGTTCAGCACCAGCTTTCGTAGACCTTGATACTGAGCTTTCAATTTTTGAAACAGGTATTAAAGTAGTAGACCTTCTTGCGCCATACCGTCGTGGAGGGAAAATTGGTCTCTTCGGAGGGGCTGGAGTAGGTAAAACTGTACTCATTATGGAGCTCATTAACAACATTGCAAAAGCACACGGTGGTGTATCTGTATTTGCAGGTGTAGGTGAGCGTACACGTGAAGGAAACGACCTTTACCAAGAAATGTGTGAGTCAAAGGTAATTAACCAAGCAAACCTTAGTGATTCTAAAGTAGCACTTGTATATGGACAAATGAACGAACCACCAGGAGCGCGTATGCGTGTTGGTTTAACAGCTCTTACAATGGCTGAGTACTTCCGTGATGTAAACAACCAGGACGTACTTCTTTTCGTTGATAACATTTTCCGTTTTGTACAAGCAGGTTCTGAAGTATCTGCACTTTTAGGACGTATGCCTTCAGCTGTAGGATACCAACCAACTCTTAGTACTGAGATGGGAGGACTCCAGGAGCGTATTACTTCAACTAAGACTGGATCAATTACATCGATTCAGGCAGTATACGTACCAGCTGATGACCTTACTGACCCAGCACCAGCTACAACATTTGCTCACCTTGATGCAACTACTGTACTTTCACGTAACTTAGCAGCTAAAGGTATTTACCCAGCAGTAGACCCTCTTGATTCTACATCAACAATGCTTCAGCCGTGGATTCTTGGGGATGCACACTATGATACTGCACAAAGTGTTAAGAACACTTTACAGCGTTATAAAGAACTTCAAGATATTATTGCTATTTTAGGACTTGATGAACTTTCAGAGGAAGACCGTTTAACTGTAGCACGTGCTCGTAAAGTAGAGCGTTTCCTTTCACAGCCATTCTTCGTAGCAGAAGTATTCACAGGATCACCTGGTAAGTACGTAAGTCTTGCTGAATCAATTCAAGGATTCAAGATGATTCTTGGTGGTGAGTTAGATGACCTCCCTGAGCAGGCATTCTACCTTGTTGGAAACATTGATGAAGCTGTAGAAAAAGCAGCTAAATTATAATAAGAAATAAAATTCTTATTAAAAAAATCAGAAAAGGTCAATAAATCATCTTTTTAGTGATCATTGACCTTACTGAAATTACAACTTTTGAAAGTTTCAAAAGCGCTGATGAAAACAGAGGTAAAACATGGAAGTTTGTATTGTAAAACCGGATCGAATTTTTTTTAAGGAAGAAGCTGAAGAATTACTTCTCCCAACAAGTACTGGATATATTGGAGTTCTTAAAGAACACGCACCACTTGTAACAGGATTAGATAATGGAGTACTTGCAGTTCGTCAAGGAACTTCATGGAAAATTCTTGCACTTCTTGGTGGTTTCGGTGTAATTAAAGAAGACCGAGTAAATATCCTTTGTCGAGATATTGAAGATGCCGCTGAAATTAACGTTGAAGAAGCAGAACGCCGTGTAGCAGAAGCTCGCACAGGTATGGAAAAAGCTGAATCACGTAAAATCTATATTGAAAACCAACTTACGTTTGATCGTGAGCAGGCGCGTATTGAAGCGCACACAATGTGGAAAAACTCAGCAGGCGGACCACCTACATTTGGTGGATAATTAACTCGAACCTATAGTCCCAAGTTTTTTCTTGGGACTTTAATGAAAATAAAATAAGTCTAAGATATATTATTTTGATAAAAAATTATTAATATCTCGGCTAAAAAATAACCGAGATATACGAGATTTTACATCTTGTTACTATCATTTGAAGCTACAAGATCGACAAGACCATACTCGCGAGCGTCACGAGCAGAAAGGTACTTATCACGGTCAAGATCACGTGCAATAGTAGCAGCAGATTGCCCAGTTAAGTCAACATATAAGCGTCCAATAAGTTTACGTAAACGAATAATTTCATCTTTCTCTAAAACAATTTCTGAAGCTTGACCTTCCATACCACCTTGAGGCTGGTGAATCATAATACGACAGTGAGGTAAAGCTAAACGTGCTCCACGTTCACCTCCAGCTAAAATAAAAGAAGCCATAGAAGCAGCAAAACCAATACCGATTGTAGTTACTGCAGCGTCAACATAATTCATAATATCAAATACAGAAAGTCCCGCTGTTACAGAACCTCCTGGTGAATTAATATATAAAAATAAACGACGTTGTGAATCTTCAGCACTTAAATAAAGCATAATTCCATTAAGTTGGTTTGCAAGTTCATCATCAAGTGCAGAACCAAGGAATAATACACGTTCACGATACAAACGGTTATATAAATCAACCCACTGTGGGACAGCTTCACCAGGTAAACGGTAAGCAACTTTAGGTACTCCAATTGGCATAAAAGAAATAAATAATTTTACTAAATACTTTAATTAAATTTATAAATATAATAAAAATTCATAAATGATACTAACAAAGAAAAGATAATAGACAAAGCATAAAAAGGTACCTATAATAGAAACATAGTTTTTAATCTACCCAAATCAAATATATGGCAGTACCAAAGAGACGACAGTCAAGCGCCAAATCAGGAATGCGTAAACAGCATTGGCAACGTAAAGCGCTTGAGGCAGCACGTAATGCATTATCATTAGGAAAGTCTTTAACAACGCGTAATGCAAAAGGATTTTTCTACCCACCAGCTCCAGTAGCAGGTGTATTAAACGAGAACGTACAAGGTTTTGGAAAATCAACAGAAACAGAAGAGTAACAAAACATGGTTGCTAGTTTGAATTAACTAGCAACCAACCTAAATAAAAGGTTTTTAATATAAAGATAAGGTATAGACTGACGAAATAAGACATGTTACTCTATAATAAAATCAAACGCAAAGCAAAAAGTAAGCGTTTTGCTATCGTGATCGCTAGGTATGCTTTGCCTATGAGTGAAATATCGACGTATAGAAACATGAGGAAGAAAAATAATAAATTATGGAAAATTCTTTCAGCTTAGGCTTAATTCATGGAGCACTTTACGGGATCACACCCATTACTCCATGGTTCATTGGATTAAAAAGATATGTTTTAGAAGGTCAAACAAAAGGACTCATTACATTTGGTGGTATCTTTCTTGGCCAATTATTATTACTGAGTTTAGCCCTTTTTGGAGGAACGGAACTGCTTTGGATTTGGTATTATGTTGAACCAGCACTTGTAATTGTAGGTCTTGTAGCATTGTTACGAGCTTTCGCAGTATGTTGGGAACCATTTGAACGTCCAACACCACTACAAACACGTCGTGAAGGGTTATTATACCTTGGAACAGGAATCTTATTTGCTTTATGTAATCCAGGGGGATTAGATTTTGGTAACTATTTTTTAAACACTGTACCAACAAATACACTAAGCTATCTTGGTGGTTTTATTCTCTTTTACACACTTTTTGCAGTTGGAGTACTTTACGTACTTTGCCTTTCTCCAATTGCACAACGTTTTTGGGGACCATGGTCCATTGAACGTATGCGTAATGGTATTGAACCAAATTTAGAATTATATTCATTCCGTGTACGTAGTCTTCAAAAAATTGCAATTGGTACAATGTTTGTACTTTCATTACAATTCTTAGAGATGATTCCAGGATCATATGGAATGTACTACCTTGATACTGTATTCGGTGGAACACCTGCACAAAAAATTCTTCCAGGCCGTGATCTAGAATGGATTGAATCAGATGAAGAACAACCAGTTGCACCAGTAGTTCGTGAAAATGGAGATGATCTCCCCGACGACGAAGACCTTCCAGAAGCAACAGAAATTGTAAAAGTTTGGAAACTACAATCACCTTTTGATTTAAATAATATTACGGATAGTGATCAGGAAGTAGCTTTAGATGAAGAAGGTCCTTGGCATACAATCTTCAAGTATAATACGTTAAATGAAAAACTAGAACGTGAAGAACTTGCACCTAATTTAAAACTTGCAGAATTAGACGACTTTGACAGACGAGGTCCAAACCGCCATTATATTAAATGGTTAATTAAGACAGCACATCCACTTCGTATGATGTTTAAACCCGACTGGGATGTAACAACGGAGATCACCGAAACTGATTGGGTAAAAGACCTTCGAAAGATGCGTTGGGAAATGGATACACTTAGTGATGGAACATACCCAAAAACTCATTTAGAAATGGCATTTTTACCATTTAGTAGTGGTTTTGAACATGACTATGATTATGATGCAGTGGAAATTGCAAAGGAAACAGAAGTAACGGAAGATGATGTTTTAGCATTAAATGAGTTACGTTATGGATCACATTCAAAAAAGACACGAGCATCAGGATTCTTCGACAGAAAGTTCGACACATATAGTCGTGGTACGTCGGGTGAAGATTTTTCTGTAGTGCGTCTTCAAGACTTACCAAAACAAGTTCAGTTACCATGGGATTATCCACTTGTTCAAGCACCAAATTTCTTAGATGCAGAAGTTCGTCTCAGTCCACAACAAGCACCAATTGATGATCTTGAAACAAAGAATAAAATTCAAAATAAAAATATTTGGTTTTTAGATCCTGTAGCATTAAATATGCGTTTCTTAGCAAATAACCCATTACCAGAGACTAATGAACGTTGGACTATGAAAGAAGCCGAATTATTAAAGATGAAATCAATTAATACTACTCGCCGTTTATGGATGAATGAAACACCAGGAGAAGGTGCTAGCGAAACTGAGTATACCCAAGAATCACGTTCAGCACGTGACACACTTATGGGATATGTAACTCCAAGTACTTCAAAACGTTAAATTGAATCAAAGATTCAATTGAAGATGAAAGTTTTAATGAAATTCTTTATTTATTCCGCTATACTGAGAATATAGCGGGATAGAGCAGTCTGGTAGCTTGTAAGGCTCATAATCTTAAGGTCACAGGTTCAAATCCTGTTCCCGCCAAATTTTTCAAAATATAAGTAGAGTGGTTGCAAGATCAGATGATCTTGAGGAAAGTCCGAACTCTCACGACGATGTACCATAATACGAGAATTTCGTATACATTCATTTGGGAGGAAAGTGCCACAGAAATTAAACTTGCTTTAATATTTTTAAAGTGGAGGTGTAATATTTCAACATTTGTAAGAATGTTTGTTGGTAGACCCTTATGGAGAGCAAAAGAATATAAATCTCAATTACATCTCTTGGGATTAAAATCTTGCTAGAAAATTTCAATAATGAAATTTCCAGATAAATAACCACAAAACAGAATTCGGCTTATCTATTTATATCGTTTTAGATCTTTTTATGAAAAAAAATTATAAAAGGATCTAGACAAATTGATATCTTTTGATATTATATAAATAAGCGGGTATAACTCAATGGTAGAGTGCCATCCTTCCAAGTTGGACGTTGCGTGTTCGAATCACGTTACCCGCTAAAAAGTTTAATATAACACATATTAAAAAGTATATAGACAGTTGGTCTGAGATTTGATATCCTCTTGTATAAGAGTATGGCGGGCGTAGCCAAGTGGTAAGGCAATGGACTGTGACTCCATCAGTCGCGGGTTCGATCCCCGTCGTTCGCCCGGAGAATGATGTGATCTTCCACGTTTTCATTAACGTGCATGGCGTTTTAAGCTCAATAAATGATTTTTTAAATGAGGCATTTTATGAAAGTTCGTTCTTCTGTAAAAAAAATGTGCCCTAAGTGTCGAGTAATTCGTCGTCATGGGCGTGTAATGGTAATTTGTGTAAACCCAAAACATAAACAGCGTCAAGGATAATCTCTTGTCTCTGTCTTAGCCCCAATAAAATAAATTTGGGGCATTAACCTAGTTGCAGGAATACCTCCCTGTAATGTATACTATATAAAAAAAGGGTCTATAGCTCAGTTGGTAGAGCGCTTCGTTTACACCGAAGATGTCGGCGGTTCGAGTCCGTCTAGGCCCATAAAATAAAATGTTTAAAAAATACTGAATTGGTTTTGGCATCGTTTTTGAAGTTATGGTATACTTTTCGATAGAAAGTCAATGAATAATATGAGAATATAAAAAAGAGGTAGCGTATGGGATTACCATGGTACCGTGTACACACGGTTGTGTTAAATGACCCTGGGCGTTTAATTGCAGTGCACCTTATGCACACTGCACTTGTAGCTGGTTGGGCTGGTTCAATGGCATTATACGAATTAGCAATTTTCGATCCATCGGATCCAGTACTTAACCCAATGTGGCGTCAAGGAATGTTCGTACTTCCATTCATGACTCGTCTTGGAGTAACAAACTCATGGGGTGGATGGAGTATTAGTGGTGAAAGTGTAAGTAACCCAGGACTTTGGAGTTATGAAGGAGTAGCAGCTTCGCATATTATTCTTTCAGGTCTTCTTTTCCTTGCAGCTATTTGGCACTGGGTATTCTGGGATCTTGAACTTTTCCGTGATCCACGAACTCAACAGCCAGCATTAGACCTTCCGAAAATTTTCGGAATTCACCTTTTCCTTTCAGGAGTACTTTGTTTTGGTTTTGGAGCATTCCACGTAACTGGACTTTACGGTCCTGGTATTTGGGTATCTGATCCATACGGACTTACTGGAGGTGTTGAGCCTGTAGCACCATCATGGGGAGCTGAAGGATTTGATCCTTACAACCCTGGTGGAATTGCATCTCACCACATTGCAGCTGGAATCGTAGGTATTTGTGCCGGACTTTTCCACCTTAGTGTACGTCCACCACAGCGTCTTTACAAAGCTTTACGTATGGGTAACGTAGAAACAGTACTTTCAAGTAGTATTGCAGCGGTATTCTGGGCAGCTTTTGTTGTAGGTGGAACTATGTGGTACGGATGTGCTGCAACACCAATTGAACTTTTTGGTCCAACTCGTTACCAGTGGGATCAAGGATTCTTCCAGCAAGAAATTGAGAAGCGTGTACAAAAGAGTGTGGCAGGTGGTGCATCACTTTCAGATGCATGGTCAGCAATTCCAGAGAAGCTCGCATTCTATGACTACATTGGAAACAACCCAGCGAAGGGTGGACTCTTCCGTTCTGGACCAATGGATAATGGTGATGGAATTGCAGCAGGTTGGTTAGGACACGCAGTATTTACTGATAAGCAAGGGCGTGAGCTTTTTGTACGTCGTATGCCAACTTTCTTTGAAACGTTCCCTGTAATCCTTATCGATAGCGATGGTATTGTACGTGCTGACGTACCATTCCGTCGTGCAGAATCAAAGTATAGTATTGAGCAAGTAGGTGTAAGTGTAACATTCTACGGTGGAGAACTTGATGGATTAAGTTTTACTGATCCAGCAACAGTTAAGAAGTATGCACGTCGTGCACAACTTGGAGAAGTTTTCGAGTTTGACCGTGCAACTCTTCAATCTGATGGTGTTTTCCGTAGTAGTCCACGTGCATGGTTTACATTTGCTCACGTAAGCTTTGCTCTTCTTTTCTTCTTCGGACACATTTGGCACGGAGCTCGTACAATCTTCCGTGATGTATTTGCTGGTATTGATCCAGACTTAGATGAGCAAGTAGAGTTTGGTGCATTCCAGAAACTTGGTGATGTAACAACTCGTCGTCAAACTGTGTAATTACGAGGAAAAAATAATATGGAAGCTATCGTTTATACTTTTTTACTTGTTGGAACACTTGGAATTATTTTCTTTGCAATCTTTTTCCGTGAACCACCACGTATTGCAAAGTAATTTAAAATCTAACCAACAATTTGATAGAAATACTTTTATGTTTTGTAAAATGTAATTTCTAATTAAATTTTTATTTATTCTATGAGACTCGTTGTGGTCTCATAGGATAATTAGTTTTATAATAAAAAGATCTAATATCTGTTTTTTTTAAGTTTTTAAATTATGTACGAGTTATTTTTTTAAAATTAATTGCTTTAAAAGAAGAATAACTTGTCTCATGGTATAAGAATCCGGTAGAATATAAATAGTAGAAAATAGCAGTATACTTGTTTTTAACAAAGTACTGAAATGATGATGATAGAAATTAGGTAAAATAGTATGACTATTGCACTTGGAAAAGTTGAAGAAAAGCGCGGATGGTTTGACAACGTAGACGACTGGCTTAAGCGTGATCGTTTCGTATTCGTAGGTTGGTCAGGAATTTTATTATTCCCATGTGCATACTTTGCAGTTGGTGGATGGTTTACTGGAACAACATTCGTAACTTCATGGTACACACACGGTTTAGCAAGTTCATACCTTGAGGGATGTAACTTCCTTACATCGGCAGTATCAACACCATCTAACAGTATGGCTCACTCACTTCTTCTCCTTTGGGGACCAGAAGCACAAGGTGAGTTTACACGTTGGTGTCAGCTTGGTGGATTATGGACATTCGTAGCACTTCACGGTGCATTCGGATTAATCGGATTTATGCTTCGTCAATTTGAAATTGCACGTGCAGTACAAATTCGTCCGTATAACGCGATTGCATTCTCAGCACCTATCGCTGTATTTGTATCTGTATTCCTTATTTACCCACTTGGACAATCAGGATGGTTCTTTGCACCTTCATTTGGTGTAGCTGGAATTTTCCGTTTCATTCTTTTCTTCCAAGGGTTCCACAACTGGACACTTAACCCATTCCACATGATGGGAGTAGCTGGTGTACTTGGAGCAGCACTTCTTTGTGCGATTCACGGAGCAACTGTAGAGAACACACTTTTTGAAGATGGTGATGGTTCAAACACTTTCCGTGCATTTAACCCAACTCAAGCTGAAGAGACTTACTCAATGGTAACAGCAAACCGTTTCTGGTCACAGATTTTCGGTGTAGCTTTCTCTAACAAGCGTTGGCTTCACTTCTTTATGCTTTTCGTACCTGTAACAGGGTTATGGATGTCAGCACTTGGTGTTGTAGGATTAGCACTTAACCTCCGTGCATACGACTTCGTATCACAAGAGATCCGTGCAGCTGAAGATCCTGAGTTTGAAACATTCTACACTAAGAATATTCTTCTTAACGAAGGTATCCGTGCATGGATGGCAGCTCAAGATCAGCCTCATGAAAACCTTGTATTCCCTGAGGAGGTACTTCCACGTGGAAACGCTCTTTAATTCAACACTTGTAGTTGGTGGCCGCGACCAAGAATCTACTGGATTCGCTTGGTGGTCTGGTAACGCTCGTCTTATTAACCTTTCTGGTAAGCTCCTTGGTGCACACGTAGCACACGCTGGACTTATCGTATTCTGGGCTGGTGCAATGAACCTTTTTGAGGTAGCACACTTTGTACCAGAAAAACCAATGTATGAGCAAGGACTCATCCTTCTCCCTCACCTTGCAACACTTGGATTTGGTGTTGGTCCTGGAGGAGAAGTACTTGATACTTTCCCATATTTCGTATCTGGTGTTCTTCACCTTATTTCATCAGCTGTATTAGGTTTTGGTGGTGTATACCACTCAATTATTGGACCTGAGACTCTTGAAGAATCTTTCCCATTCTTCGGATACCTTTGGAAAGATAAGAACAAGATGACAACAATTCTTGGAATTCACCTTGTACTTCTTGGATGTGGTGCATTCCTTCTTGTATGGAAGGCTATGTACTTTGGTGGAGTATATGATACATGGGCACCAGGTGGTGGAGATGTACGTATTATTAACTACCCAACATATGATCCATCAGTAATCTTTGGATACCTTCTTAAGTCACCTTTCGGTGGAGACGGTTGGATTATTAGTGTAGACAACATGGAAGATGTAATCGGTGGACACATTTGGATCGGAACAATCTGTATCCTTGGTGGATTCTGGCACATTTTCACTAAGCCATTTGCATGGGCACGTCGTGCTCTTGTATGGTCTGGAGAGGCATACCTTTCATACAGTCTTGCTTCTGTGTCATTAATGGCATGGGTTGCAGCAGTAATGGTATGGTTTAACAACACTGTATACCCTTCGGAGTTCTTTGGACCAACTGGACCAGAAGCTTCACAAGCGCAAGCATTTACATTCCTTGTACGTGACCAGCGTTTAGGAGCAAACATTGCTTCTGCACAAGGTCCAACTGGATTAGGTAAGTACCTTATGCGTTCACCAACTGGAGAAATTATTTTCGGTGGGGAAACTATGCGTTTCTGGGATATGCGTGCTCCATGGACTGAGCCACTTCGTGGACCAAACGGACTTGACCTTACTAAGCTTAAGAATGACATTCAGCCTTGGCAAGAGCGTCGTTCAGCTGAGTACATGACTCACGCTCCATTAGGATCACTTAACTCAGTAGGTGGTGTAGCAACTGAGATTAACTCAACTAACTTCGTAAACCCACGTAGTTGGCTTGCAACATCACACTGGACTTTAGCGTTCTTCTTCTTTGTAGGGCACCTTTGGCATGCAGGTCGTGCACGTGCAGCTGCTGCAGGATTCGAAAAAGGAATTGATCGTGATACTGAGCCAGTACTTTCAATGCGTCCACTTGACTAATCAAGTTTACGTATAATTTTTTTAGCTTTTTAGTTAGAGAAAATTAAAATATTGGACCCATAAATATGGGTCCAGTATTTATGTATATATTTTTTTGTACAATGATTTTTTGATAAAACAACTCTATCTTTTTTAAAGTAGTTTTGTTATACTTCAAGTATAGATTTGGACAAGTAGCTCAGTTGGATAGAGTATGTGGCTACGAACTACAGTGTCGGGGGTTCGAGTCCCTCCTTGTCTGAAATTTTTATTAAAATTTTATATTAGATAGTAAACTTTTTAGAATAAGTATTTATTTATGTATTATTACGATCCCACTCAAGATTTCAGTCCTCAACTTTGCGTACAGTTAAATCCACTCATTTTAAATCTTTTTTACAACACGGGGTTGAAGAGGAAACCATTACGCCGGAAATTTTGCAATGTTTTATTCAGTTATCCAACGAATCATCGTCACTGGCATTTCAGCTCGCGCAATTTCGTGAAGATTATGCGAAATCGTTAGAATTGGGAAGTACATTGGTAAGATTATGGTCACAAGTTCCAATGCCTGTAAAGATTCTTGGGACTTCAACTTTAGGATATAAATTTTATCAAAAGTGTCGTAAAAATCAAAAAATGGATGTTGTTGAGAGTACTAATAATAGTCCTGTTCCAATTGCCGATATTTCCGAATAATCGAATCACTCATTTTACAGCAGTTGTTTCAGAAGATTACATTCAGTATATTCCTCAGTATATTCCAATGTCTGGCCCATTCTAGGTTGGTTAGGCTCTCTATTGTAAAATAAAAAATGTAAATATATGTTTTCTTTTTGTGAAAGAGGCAGACGTGCATGGCCAGTTCGGCAACACGCTATACTCGTGAATGGAAGCTTTAGTTTTTCTAATCTTCTCAAACACATCAAGGAGAGTTTGATCCTGGCTCAGAAGGAACGCTGGCAGCGTGCATAACACATGCAAGTCGAACGATGAAGCATTCTTCGGAATGTGGAAGAGTGGCG
>Ga0255759_10000473_pt1 | contig 36361 bp, 22 predicted proteins | sample 101ome_20_FD_179959 | JGI IMG/M metagenome (GOLD analysis project Ga0255759, IMG submission 179959) | Coastal salt marsh microbial communities from the Groves Creek Marsh, Skidaway Island, Georgia - 101404AT metaG (version 2) | ecosystem: Environmental > Aquatic > Marine > Intertidal zone >... | reverse complement strand
GGCGTCCCCGGGGTGGGGCGGGGGGGGGGGGGAGCGAAGGGAGACGGCGACGGACGTCGCCGTCGAGGCGCTGCGGAGAGGTTTGGGAGGAGACGTGCATTACCTGTTGGTGGATGCCCAATCGCTCGGTTTGAGCGCGTTGAATGGGTTTCCCGGGGCGTGTCACGACAGCGCGCTGTGTAAGCTCGGGGCGGGGGGGCTTTGGGACTTGGTGTCGAGACACGCGGATAGGCGAGCCGAGTTGCGCTTGGCGCTCGGAGTGCGGTGCTTGCGCACCGGCGAGTCGTGGGTGATTGAGGAAACAATGTCGGGAACGGTGGTCGAGCCGAGAGGGATAGCGCCGGGCAGGTGTCTCGCGTGGAGCGTGTTTCTAAAGGATGGCGAAAAGAAGACGCTAGCGGAGATGAGATTGGATGAGCTGGTGGCGACTTCGCATCGGAGCGCGGCGCTCGGGCGCTTTATTCAATTCGCCGCCGAGCGACAAAACGTCACATTGACGAGCGTCGACGCGCCGAGTCCGTGGCTCTCTTCCGACGTGCCGTTGGACGTGCTTGAGCGGAACGATGATCCCAACGCAGCGCTGCTGCGAGCGATGGCGCCGCGTCTAGAACGAAGTGCCAACTTTGAGGCGCGCGAGCGAGCCACGGCGACCGAGACGACGGCGCCGTCTAAAGTTACAAAAAAGCAGTCCGACGGCGACGACGCTCACGGCGCGATCGATGACGACACAATGCTTCGTCACACTCAAAGAGAAGAAACCGCGCAGGCGACGGTTGCCACCGGATGGGAGCGAGTTCGACAAGAGCTCACCGAGCCGTTTATGAGACAACTTCGTAACGTGGCGCGCCGCAAGCGCGATAGAGCGGCGGCAAAGAAACGACGGATCGCCGCCAAAGAGATGCGCTTGCGAGAAGAAAACATGAGAAAGAGACAGATGGTAGAAAGAGATGAGTGGTGGAACCAGTAACTGTAGATTCGACGCGCCTAGACGAGCACGCGCATCGTAGACGCCGCTCCGCCGTCTTGTCTGATAATGTCCTCATTAGATTCCATCAAAAGAATGACTCTTCTCAATGCCAGTCGGTGTCGAGGAGGTACGTCTGTACGAATAATAATTATAATTGCTATCTATAAGTCGTAAGTTACGCTCCAAGTTCTGTGAAAATCCGTCTTGAACCCCCAGTTATTTTCACGGACGTGCGCGTACGGCTTCTTCTTCACCAAGTCGTAACCGAGTCTCAGCCTCAAGTCTTGATCCTCTTGGAAATTAAAGACTTTGTGCGTGAGTTCAACCGTACCTTGAACCTCGGGTCTGTGTACTTTAGCGCCGTAAGACACCTCCCCCTTGAATTCGAGAGTGCTCATTCCATCGCGAGAAGGCGACACATCGAGCGTCTTTCTCACGCGAGCCCCGTAGCGCACATCGTCCCTCCTCGTCTCGTATGTCAAGCCGATGTCAGCGCGATCCGGTACGAGCGGCGAACAATTAGAAGGCGCAAAGAAACGTTTTCGCACGTGGGCTCTGCCGTCCATGCGCCCATCCTTCGTATCCAAATCCCCGGATACCTGCGAGAACGAACAACGAGTCGCGTCAGGTTTCAACCTCTTTTGGAAGAGCGAACGCCGCGAACGCGCGCGAGAGAGCGAACGAACGCACCGTGAGGACGAGGTCGTCAGAGCTAGTGAATCGTTCCTTCGCGAATAGCGAAAGCGAACGCGAAGCGGAATCGTAGCGAAGACTCGTCTCCATCGTCTAAGCGAACGAGAGTCAGTGTGTGAGGGCGGGGCAGCAGGGGGGTGAAATTTTGTCTGGGCAAACAGAAATACAGAAGGAGAGACGGATGGAGTCTTAGATTCAAAGTGATTGTTTTTGTGTTACAACCGCGCACGTGGTTCATGAGCTTGTTCGGTGATCGACGTCTCCGTCGATTGATCGCTCCAGTCTCTGGACATGCGCGCGCTCGGTCGCTTGCCGCTAGCGAAAAAAAGTATGCATTCGGTCAAGTGTTCTTTCACTTCGTGTCCTCCCTATATTTCTTCAATAATACCCTCTTATATTCCTCCTGATTTTGCCAGAGCTGTGCGGCGTTCACATTCAGGGGTGAATCGTTATTCGGCTCTCCGAGAAGAGACTGAATGCTAAGCAGAATGGTACGGACGTTGTACACGGGCGACCATTTCTCCTTGAGAATATCGAGGCAAATGTTACCGTATTGATCTACGTTTGGATGAAAACACGGCGTCTCAAACTTGACAGTCGGTGCTTTGAAAGGGTAATCGTTCGCAAAGGATAGCGTGAGCTTGTACGAAAGGCTCTCATACACCTAGTGATGGAGTGCGAGCGCTACAACGTCAGTCCACTGCGGTGTCTCGATTTTTATCACGAACACGACTCTTGGTTGGTTTGTCACACTTACCGTTCCAGCTGCGCCTTCAATAGTTCCTACCCAAGAAAAGATGTTATCCCCGTCCGGGAATGCGGAAATACCCGCGTCAGCGCTCGTCTGTTTCGCGTGAAACGAGTCGTCAGTCTTTCTTCGCAACTGAGAAGCTTTGCGACGGCAAACTCTGAGAGGGTCAATGCCGGAGCGTGCGCAACGAAGCGACGCCTCGCCGGTTACCAAAGACGTACCATGAGACTCATTAACTCGCTCTGCAATCTTTATTGGCGTCCATGTCGCGAAAGCGCGTTCCAGGGTTAGTCATGTCGGCCGTTTTCGCTTCGTTCGTTACCGGTCGCGCCGGTTGCGACGCGGAGAGCGCATTCGACAACTTTTTTCGAGCGCTAGTGACGCCGTCGCGACGCGCACCTCCTCGCAACAGCGGCGGAATCGCTCGCCGCGGATTCATTTGCGTTTGTTTTCGCCGTCGCTGTCGATCCTCCGGCGATCGTTGTCGTCGCGTTCGCGCTCATGCTTCCTCAACAAAAGGGGAACGGAACGCCGACACACGGGGACCGCGAGCTCCGATGCGACGTCGATCGCCGCGCCAAGACTCGTCGCGATGACGAGAAGATCAAAGAATGGCGCGGAAACGAAAGCTTAAATTTTCGTGCGCGTGATCGCGATTGCACGATCCTCTCCGAACGATCGCGGGCGCGTACGTCGTCGTAAACTGACGACGCCGCGTCACAGCAACCAACCGTCGGGCGCGCTCGCGGTTCCCACCAGCTAAAGGGAGTTGTGTAGTTGTGCAGTTGATTGTATTGGTGTGCCATCGAGTGACAGCGAGAGTGTTATTAGAAATTGAAGAACAAATGAAGTACGGTAATACTTTGTCCGCACACGTCGACGCCTTTATCGCTTGACGACGTTGCTCGTTTTGAAAGCCCAGTTGTGAATCAGTTGCAGGCCGAAAGCAAAACAAGCCAAGTAGCCGCAGGCGATCCATCGATCCTTAAAGGCGATGTTGTACTTATCTTCGACGTACGAAAGTGTGTCGATCGTCTCAAAGTAAGTTCCTCGGAAGGCTTGGATCGTCGGGCAATCACCGGTTGGATAGGGCCCGGTACATCCTCGACGTTCGAACTGCGGCGCGACTACAGACTGGATGGAGTACGACACTGGGTTGATGTAATACGCCCAGCTCCAGTACACTGGGATTTGCGGAAGCGGCAAATAGAGACCTCCGAAAAGGAAGCACAATGGAATGAGCGCCGATGCTCCCGCTTGGGCCGTCTCAATAGAGGGACAGACGCAAGCTACAGCCTGTCCAATGCTCAGAAAAGTGAATGAGACCAAAAAGTTGACGAGAATGTGAAAGAAGAGACGCTGAGCAGTCGGAATCATTCCAACCAAAAAGTACATGGGCAGCACAGTCGTGAAGCTCAGCACGACGATCCACGGAATCTCGATGACGGCTTGCGAAAGTGCAAATGGAATGGCGTCGTACATGAAGGAGCTTCGCTCGCGGAACGCTACAGCGCGCTCGCGCACTCGCACCGGCATAACGCTATTCATGCAGATGATGCCGGTGAAAATTGTCGTCATGAAGACGCATGCCACCATTGACTGAACACCAGCTTCATCCGAAGTATCCAAGTCAAGGTAGATGACACCGAACAGGATGAAGAGGATGGTAAGGATGGTAATGCGACCGCAGTTGTAACCGATGTCCCGAAGTTGTGCGTTGTTATTGCGCGAGAGCAAAGCACTAAACTGGACGTTGAAAGTGCGCGCATACGGAGACGTGAACGCAAACATCGGTTCATTTGCACCACGCACGCTGATCTCCTGAACGATTTCACTCGCTTTCTTCCCTTGCTCGCTCGCGTTGAACTTTTTGTCGAGAAGCATGCCGTCAAGCGCAACGCCGCTACCGCTACGCCTCATACTGGCGCTGCTCTTCTTTTTATCCGCCGCACCACTGGAATCGCTTCCTCCGAGAACGTCGAGCATCCAACTCGCTGGGTTCATTCCTTCGGGAAGTGCTTGAGCCATATTCAGTGACTGTAAGTAGTTCACCATGCTCGAACCGCCGACTCCAAGCTCGCCAAAATAAACCTGGTAACCCCCGCGCTGCAAAAGGAGCATGTCGTCAAACATGAGGAAGATTTCCGTCGAGGGCTGGTGAATCGTGCTAATCACGGTGCGCCCGAGAAGAGCAACCTTCTTGACCTCCTTCATTACGATGAGTGCGCTTCTCGCATCTAAACCGGAAGTCGGTTCATCCAAGAAGAAGACCGGAGCATTAGATACGAGCTCCACCGCCACGGTGAGCACCTTTCTCTGACCCGGCGCGAGTCCGTTATCGCTTCCCGCCGTGCCAATCATTCTATTCGCGATAGAATCGAGCTCTAAGATGCTAAGCGCTTCGTCCACGAAAGCATGGCGCGTTTCACTCGAAATACTCGAGTCTAATCGCAGCTGAGCGCTGAATTCGAGCGCTTCTCGAACAGTTGTAAATTCGTTGTGCAAATCCATTTGCTCGCAATACGCCGTCAAACGAGCAAACGTCTCCTTTTTCACTTCGTGACCATTGAGTTTGATTTCACCGCTTATAACTCCCGTGTTCTTGCGTCCAGCAATCACATCTAAAAGGGTCGTCTTACCAGCTCCAGAGCTTCCCATCAGAGCAAGCATGCGACCAGGCTGAGCGGCTGAAGATATGTTGTGCAACAGCTGTTTGGAAACTGTCTTCTTCGACGACACAGCTTCGCTCGGTGCGCCCTTGTCTTCACCATTGGACTTTGGAGTTGCGTTGGCGACTTCGACCGTGTAGCACAAGTTCTTCCATGATATGGCCATGGGCGTGAACTTCATCGCTTTTTGGGCGGCGGCGACGTCGAAAATCTGGACTGACTCTTCATCCATTTCTTCCTTATCTTCCGTTCTCGTGGAACCGATGTTGCGTTGGATTCTCACCTTGTACAGAGTGCGCAAACCGCAAACGAAGCACAGGGCGAAGAAACCAAGGCAGAAGGCTGGACCACCCCAAAAGTATTTTTTGTTTCCACTGACCCCGACCGTTTTGAGGATGATTTCCCCCATGTCCGAGCATGGGGTAATCAAGCCTTGGTCGCAGAGTTCTTGCATCGACGTGTCGCTGTACTGAGGGTTGTTGCTGACGTACTGTGCTGCGGCGATCGGGTCGTTCGGCACCAGGATCTTGTACTGAGACGATAAGAACTCGTTTTGACACAAAGAACGCAGACAGTATGCAAAGATGGAGCACCAGTACATGAATTTGAGACCACCCATCTTCTCTGGGCTAATCAGGAAACCCGCGAAGAGAATCATGACGGCAATGAACGGACCAGGATAAGTCTGAGCAACCTCCATGGTGGGGGAGACGAGTGCGATAACACGGAAAAAAGCCGCCATGGCAACGTTCGCGAGGAGCAGCTGCAGGTAAAAAAAGGCCCAGTTCGAAAAACCAAGACTGAGACCAACCATCGGGTACAGTGCACAGCTGAAAATTAACGTCTCCAAGATAGCGATAGGAAGGTGCACCATGCTCCAGGATGCGAGATAGGCCAATTCCGGAAACAACTTGGAATCTAAATGCTTGAATGCAACGTACTTCTGTTCAACGCTGAACGTTAACTCGGAGAAGTTGGCGAAAGAAATATGCAAAATGCAAAAGAGCAACATGCCAAGTTTTTCGAATCCTCTCTCGAGTGGCAAATCAAACCAAACAGAGCCGAGGACGAGCGACGTCACGACTGCGCCGAAAATGCGTGCTTGTAAGAAGAGCTTGTTTCTCACCGTCACTTGGGCTTGACGCTTGAAGACAGACTTGTAGTGTTCCATGAATGATCGCGGATAGGCGAGCGAGTATTGTCCCTTTGCAAATGGGGTCTTCAGTTCAATGCTGTCTGGCCCACGCGTTGTTTGAACGCTGCTTTCATAGGCTGACGTCTTTCTCCACGCATCAACCATCGTTTGAACACTCGTCGGAATGTCCTTGGTAACTTTGACGCCAGCCTTGTTGAGGCTCTCCTTTGGGGAAACGAGAAGAGAGATGAGCCAGTCTGCCAAGTCTTCACCAGATTTGGCATCTGGTGGCACGTAACCAAGGCTGCTGAAATGATCTTTAACGCGGTCCATGGGACCGTGGTACACAGGTGCGCCTTCTTTTAGCAAGAGGACGTCGTCAAAAAGCGAGACAACTTCCGGGGTTGGCTGCAAGAGTGCGGCAATGCAGGTCCCGCCAGTCTTCTGCGACCACTGCTTCAAACCCGCAATAATGTTGTAAGTGACCGCGGCGTCGAGGCCTGTGGAGATTTCATCCATACACAAGACTTGAGCGTTTTTAACCAACGCCTCAGCGATCGTGACTCGCTTTTTCTCCCCGCCCGAGACGCCCCGAATGAGGTCGTTTCCAATAATCGTATCCTTGCAACCATCCAAGTTCAACAGCTGTATAACCTTGTCAACCTTCTCTTCGTATCCAGCCTTCCCTACATCGTCGTCCGGCACCTTGCACGCGTTTTCGTGCGAAAATTTGATCGTCTCCTTCACCGTCAGGAAAGGAAGGTGTTCGTCGAGTTGAGTCACGTACTCGCAGAGACGGTTCAACGATATGCCCTTCTCTTCGAGTTGTTCCTTGGTGAGACCGCAATACTTAATCTCTCCCTCAATCGGGAGAGGGTTAACACCGGCGATGGATTTGAGCAAGGACGATTTCCCGTGTCCGGGAGGAGCGAGCACGAGCGTCAAACTTCCTGGGCGGAAGCTCGTGCGCACGTTTTGCAACACCGGCAACGAGCTCTTGCCTTCGGCACCCTCCGTCCCATCCTTCTTCCCTTGAAACACGCCCGCGATCGATTTGAACGGCGCAAGCGCTGCCCCGGCGAAGACTCCCGGCACCGTCTGCACTTTGCGTTCCGCTTTCGCAGCGTGCAGCTGAAGCTTGCAAGAAAAGTCGCAGCTCACCTCAACCTCCGGCAGCGCACCTCGCGACTCGCGCTCCGCATCGAGCTGCGCGACGAACGCGGCGAGTCGATCGACCGGGGCTCCGCTCATCGAGTTCGACGTGACCTACGACTTTCACGACTTTCGCGCGCACCAGTGGCGCGGGCGCGAGTCTCGTCTCTTCTCACGTTGGGTTGACTACGTCACGCGGTTTTTTCGGGTTTTTGCAATCGCATCGCCCCACGAAAAAAGCTAGCTCTCTGGCGTCGCTAATGTTACATGTTACAGAGTCTCGCACTAAAGTGTTGAAGGGTCGTCGCGACTAAAGAAACGAATGTGAAAGTCTACAGCAAATCGTCTGCGACGAAGTTTGCGCCGATCCCGAGAAACCGCCATGGCAAAGTAGGTACTTGGCTGAAGACGACGCCACGACGCATGCACTCATGCCTTCTCGCCCGAGAAGCGCGCAGTCATCGATATATTTGGTCCACGATGCACGTGAATCATTGATTGAAGCGCGAATGTTCAACGTGTACGCATCTTGAAGAGCACATTCATGATTACCTCCTCCGATTACGAATAAATGGTCTCCAACTATGGCTGAGGCGTGACTTGCTCGAGCGCACGGTTGCGTGTCGCCGACGGCTTCAATCGTCGACCACGTATCTGTCTCCACGTCGTACACGTCGACGTCGGCGCTATTTATGACTTCATTTCCCGATGAACCACCGCATACGACCAGATAACGGTCGTTCCAACACGCTGCTGTATGAGAGCTTCTCGCTTGAGTAGCGTTTGTCAATTTTTTCCACGTCGAATTGCTCGGATGAAAAGCCCAAAGTTCATCTGAGTCGTCACCCGATTTCGAATCTACGCCACCAAAGATAAGAATCGCATCGCCTACAGTTGTTGCCGTGTGCGAAGCCTTTGCGCGTGGTATCTCGCCGCGTTCACTCGTAGATTTACATTGAACGTGCTTCCAAACAAAGCTGTCAGACGTCGTCGCGTAGTCTTCAGCTAAATTAATACACGAAACTGTCATGTTGTATGTCACGGCCGAGTCACAATCGTCCGTCGTCTTGCCACGAAACGCATACATGACTGATCCTATGGTAGCAGATGCGGCGCCAAAACAGAGTGAGCCTGGCCATTTGAGTCCCCTCTGTTGCCACGTGCCAGTGGCAAAGTCAAAACTCCAGAGATCGCCGAGAAGACGCGAGTTTGAGATTGCGCGCCCGTGTGAAATGAACAGCTTGTCGTCTACAACGTTCGAAAGATGCCATGCGCGTTGTGTCGGCGACACGTTGTCCATGAGCGGTAGTGGGGCGAATTCATCGTCCGCAGCATTTTTGAAGAGCTCTTCAAAGAAGGCTGCACTAGAATTTGAGCGAAATGTCAAGACGCGTTGGTGTGATTCAGAAGCTTGTTTGGCCGTCTCTCCGAGCGCACCGCTCGCCAGCGCTCTGTAGTACTCGAGCGCGCATTCTTTTGCCGTCGCTATCATCGCCTTGCGCTGCTTACCATCCATATTTTCGACCAAAATGTCATACCAGTTTTCGTACTCGCTCGAAACGATTTCGCAGTAGATCTCCATGGCGCGTTCCGGACTCATATCTCCCAACATGGCCCACGCGTCGTACGCGAGTGCGCCCGTGGGATCCCATATTTCCCAAGGTCGTGATCCCACGCACGGTCCAGCCGAAGCTTGCCGTTCTAACGCATCTAAGAGCAACGCTTTATCCTCATCGAACAACGGTCTCTGTCTCATCCAGTCGCCTGCGTGGCCTTCTTTCGACGTCTCCACGGCGTGCATGATTTCTCTGCCGACCGTCGCGACGCCCGCGGACGATTTAGACGACGACGTCGTCGTTTCACCCGAGGTTGGCACTGGCATCACTCGGGTGCGAAAAGCGCACGCGAGGTAGAACCGTTCTGGACCTCTCATCTTGCCGTGCGCGCTCAACTGTGCGGTCTGTTGAGGCTACGAAGGACGGACGACGCGCGCGGTCGCCCTCAGAAGCCACCGCGGCCGAGTCAGCGCGGGTGGCGCGACGCCGGACCGGTGCGAGATGGTCCCCGAGGGAATGTCTGAGAAGATTGCGTTCGTCAGCGACAACCCGGGCACGACGTTCGCCGAAGTGAGTGCGGTTGTCGCAGCCTTTGTCGTGGCAACCTGGTTGCGCATCTCTGCCGAGAGTTATTTTGCCGAATCGACGTCTCGCTCGCTGAGAATCGCGCTCGATGGGGTCCTTTCGGTGATTCCATCATTGGCGTGCGTATTCGCGACTGAGTTCGCGACGAGCGTTGCAGTCATCGTGGGGAGCGCGTATGCGCTGAAGCGCTTTGGCGCAACCGTTTCGGTTGGCGCAACTGTATCGAAAGAGATGTATCTGAGCGCTGTGACGCTGTACAGGTTTACTTTGACGATGTTGACCGTCGTGGCAATTTTGGCGATCGATTTCACCCCTTTTCCTCGCCGCTTAGGCAAGACGGAAACGTACGGCGTGTCGCTCATGGATATCGGAAGCGGCTCGTATGTCTTCTCTTCTGGACTCGTCTCGCGCTTTGCTCGAGGCGAGAGACGGCGTTCTCTCGCGAAGAGCACTCGGAAAGTGTTACCATTGATCGCTTTAGGTTTAGCTAGATTGGCAATCACAAGAGCTGTGGGTTACCATCTCATCGAAAGTGAGTACGGACGGCACTGGAATTTCTTCTTCACGTTGGCGGGCGTCAATCTCATGGCTGATGCGCTGCCCTTGCGAGAAGGTATGGCCATACCTGTGGCTTGCCTCGTGTCATTTGCATACCAATACGCACTCAGCAGTGGTCACTTGAGCGAATGGATACTCGAGTCTCCCTCATCTCGTCAACACCCCGTCGAACCTTTGTCGGCATTTGTATCTATGAATCGTGAAGGCATCTTGAGCGTCGTCGGCTACTATGCCATCCACCTACTAGCGAGTGGTACGGGGCGAGTGTTATTGACCATGTTGTCTAAACAGAGAACAACATCGATCCGTTGGACAGTATCAGCGTTTTCGATGTGCATGATTGCGTGGTCAACGGCCCTGTTTTTGCACTCGTACGTCGAGCGCGTTTCTCGTCGCATGGCAAACGCCGCATACGTCGCCTGGGTGGCGGCGTACAACCTCCAAGTTGTAGTCGCGTTCGTTCTTATCTTGCTGATCAGTTTTGGGGGATCCTCATCGAGCTTTCAGATTCCTCGATTATGTGCCGCTGTGAGCGACAAGCAATTGGTTGTCTTTCTCGTGGGCAACTTGCTCACGGGAGTCATCAACATGAGTTGCGATACTCTCGCCGTGAATCCTCCACGCGCATGGGTCATCATGCTGACTTACATTGGATGCATTTCGGCAGCGGCTCTAAGGGCGATGAATAGATGAATATGATGTAGCGTTTCGTTTCAACGGTTGAGTGTATTGATATCAAGTCTATAGAAGTTTACTAAAGCTTTTCCAATTGTTTTGCCGCTTCAGCGGCACGCTTCTTTGCGGCGCGCTTCTTTGCATTCTTCTTCGCAGCGGCGGACAGCTCCTCACCACCTGCACCAGGCGGCCCGTCTGGGGTCGCGCTCGCGGGAGATTTTGCACCCGCCGCTTTGAATTTACCCGCTTTCATCTCCTCTGCCGATGCTTTTGCGAGACTGAAATTTCCGCTGCCGCTCGTCGCGTGCGGAGGACGATACGCCGTCTTTGCGGCGTGCGGAGGACGATATGCTCCTCCCGAAGAGGCTGCACCCGAGGAAGCTGCACCGTTGGCTACCGAGCCCTCGATGCGCTTGGATGCGGGCGAGATTGGACGATCTTCAAACGTACCCTCTGGCACTGGGCGCCAGAATGCTTCATAGATTTTCTCTCGCTCTTCGTGAAGTAACAGGTCTCCGTTGTACCTCCAAATTTTCCAACCATTGTCGACATTCAGCCGCGGCGCGACGGTGCTGGTCAACAGTCGACGCCCATCGGGAGACCACTCGAGTGTCACTGAGCACGCAGCACGCGTCGAACCGATCGGTTTGTACTTGCCATCCTTCATTTTTTGGAAAAATTTGACATCGCCCGGCAAGTTGCCAAATCCAGCGAGCGCGACGAAACGGCCAAACGGATTCCAGCGCAAAGTGTTGTGCGGACCAGCGCCGAGCTCATACTTTGGCTCACACTTTGCCGCTTTGTAAATAGTCGCCTTAGCTGGCATGAATCCGTACACAACACCAAATTCATCGCTTAACGGAGACCACTGCGCGTCGTGCACGGGTCCTTCTTTGTTGAGAGGCACCGCTCCTTCAAAAGAACCATCCGCCTTGAGGTAGTGCAGACAAGACTCGCCATAGTAGCTCTTATTGGTGGCATCGACCTCGCTCGAGCCTAAAATGAGCACGGCAGAACCGTTCGGGGCCCACATCAAGTCAACCTCATTGACTCGGAAGAATGATTTGCGAGCGACAGCCTCTGGTGTCTCGACGACGCCCGCTTCCGAGTACCGTTCGAGCTCGTAGATGCGAACCGACCCGGGAGCACCCTTCACTTCAGGCACAAAGCAGGCGACGCGCGGGTTGGTCCCAGGCGATATTTTCGCAACAGCGACGGACGGAACGCGGAGTCTCACGTGCTTATCAAAGCCATCGGCCGGTCGAATGATTTGAATCTCGTTTGACACGCACCGAATCGCCGTCGCGTCGTCGTCGCTAAACTGAAAATACGGCCACTCCGCCTTGAGGAACTGCCGCTGGAAAACTTCGTAAACCTTGACGGGAGCGCCTGACGAGCCGCTCAATATCTCATCAATCTTCCACACGGTGAGATTCTTTTCATCCTTCGCGGCGCCCGTGGATGTTTGTTTCTGATAGATGGACAAGTACGTCGAAGCCGGGGAAAAGCTCAGCGCGCTCGCTCCGTTCATCGTCATCGTCCCCTTCAACGCGTGCGGTTCCACCGTCGCATCGTACACGTCAACCTTGGACGCGCTCGCGCACGCAAACAAACGTCCATCTCGAGAGTACGTCGAGGTCACCGCCTCCGTCTCCGTCGGCGCGACGCACGAAGCCTTAAAACCGTGGCTCGAGTACACCGCCGCCGCGTCCTCATCGCTCTTCCCGATGGTGCTCTCCACGTCGTGAAACTTCCAGTGTTTCATCCCGATGGGCGTTCGCTCCGTCACCGTCGAGACGCTCGCCATGGGTTTCCTCGTTTTCCTCGTTCGTCACCCTATCCTATCCTATCCTATCCCGCGACGGCGACGACGACGACGACGACGATGCGCGAGACGCGTCTCGCTCTCTCGCCCGCGCCCGGGTTCTCCTTCCTCAAAACAGAGCGAGACGAAAGTTTCGAGTCGTGAACCGTCAGCCCTATCGACGGACGCGTCGGTCGGTCGAGACCGAGGGTGGAGGGACGTTTCACTCCTCGACTTGGTTGCCTAGGGTACGGTGCGCGCAGCCGAAGCGGACGGACGGAGCGGACGGACGGGCGACGGGAGTGTTGAACGCGCGCGATGACGCCGCCGTCGATGACGCGGGCGATGCGCTCGAACGCCGCGGTGTGTTCCGCGACGTCCCGGGGAAGCGGTGGGGAGAGAACGCCGAGCGCGGAAGCGGCGCGGAGAGCGGTGAGGTTTCGCCCGTGCATCGACATTCACGACGGCAAGGTGAAGCAAATCGTTGGGTCGACGCTGAAAGACTCGGCGACTCCTGGTGACGCGGGGTCGGAGACGCCGGCGACGAATTTTGAGACGGAAATTCCGAGCGCGGCGTACGCGGAGATGTACAAGCGCGACGGTATTTACGGGGGACACGCCATCTTGCTGAGCAAGGATGAAGCCACCGTGCGGGCGGCGAAGGAAGCCGTGAGCGCTTTTCCGGGTGGTTTACAAGTTGGAGGCGGTGTCAATCCCACGAACGCGGCGGGATTGCTCGACGCCGGCGCTTCTCACGTAATCGTTACGAGCTACGTCTTCAAGAATGGAGCGCTAGACGAAGGTGCGCTGGAAGAGATGGTTCGCGCCGTGGGGCCAGAGAGACTCGTTTTAGACTTGAGCTGCAGACGCGACGAGCGGGATGGGAAATACAAGGTTGTCACCGATAGATGGCAAAAATGGACCGATTTGGTAGTTGATGGCGCTACCATGGAGCGATTGGCAAAGTGTTGCGACGAATTCCTGGTGCACGGCGTCGATGTGGAGGGTATGAAACTCGGCATCGACCTCGACCTCGTGAGGTTGCTCGGCGAGGAGTGTCCCATTCCGGTGACTTACGCCGGTGGTGCGCGGAGTTTGGAAGATCTGGAGCTCGTGAAGAGCGCGGGCAAGGGGATGGTGGATATTACGGTCGGATCGGCGCTTGATTGCTTCGGAGGCGCTCTCAAGTATGACGACGTGGTTGCGTGGCACAACGCGCAAAAGGTGCAAGTGGCGTAGAAAGCAAGCAATTTTTAATAAATCAACCGACGCGCCGGTCTTGAGTGTTTCTGTGAGGGAGCGTGTAAAATTAATTGATGTAATACCAGGGGTGTTCCTCCTTACACTGCCTAGCCTATGTAAGTGTGCTATTTATCGGTTCGCCTTCGCCACGCGCTCCAACTCATCCTTCTTCTTAATCGCGTAAGAGTTGCTCGAAGCCTTCGCCGCGTTGATCAACTCATCCGCCAAGCATTCCGCAATCGTCTTGACGTTACGGAAGGCAGCTTCGCGGGCACCAGTGGTCAACAAGTAAATCGCTTGGTTGACACGGCGGAGCGGGGAGAGATCGACAGCTTGACGGCGAACAACACCAGCCGAACCAATACGCGTGGCATCTTCACGCGGACCCGCGTTAATGATGGCATCGACGATCACTTGGACCGGGTTTTGGTCAGTGAGCAAGTGAATGATTTCCATGGCGTGCTTGACGATGCGAACAGCCATGAGCTTCTTGCCGTTGTTGCGGCCGTGCATCATGAGGGAGTTCACCAAGCGTTCCACGATCGGGCACTGAGCCTTGCGGAAGCGCTTGACGGCGTAGCGGCCCGCAGTGTGCGGGACGTACACGGAGTACTTCGGCTTAACCGCGATGTAATCCTGTTTAAGTAATAAAGAGCGTCAACGGTCAGTATCCAAGACGTTGCGTTTCGGCGCGCACGCGCGGCTTCGTCGACGACTGCGGCCTTTCCGCTAATCGTCTCGAGCGCAGCTGTACGCGACGGCGACTCGATGTGCGCCGCACGCGTGCGTCAAATGCGTCTCAAACAAATCTCGAGTGCGTGTTTCCGAATTGCGTCGCGCAGATGCCCTCCAGACAAGCGGCTATCGGCTCTCGCGTTGTCTCTCGCGAGACGCGACGTCCAGGGTTTTCCGCTGTCACCACGACTGGCGACACCGACGCGAACGCGCGAGTCGAACGGGATGCGGGGCGCAAGTCTCACCTCCAAAGAGATGTCATTGATCTGTTTCGAGCGGTAAAACGTTTTTTACATTCGTCAGTACGCAGTCGCGGCGGCGAAGATGAGCACACGTTCGGACAACGCGTGACCCTAGAAGGTCTGGATCATAGGTGAGGGAATCGCACCGCCAGCGCTCGCGCGACGGTCACGCGCGCAGAGCGATCGCATGCATGTACGCACCTCGACGTCATCGAACGTCCATTTGCCGAAGAGCTTCACTTCTTGCGTCGTCGCCATGGTGCGAGCCAGAAGCGTCTCAGAAAGACGGATCCGCGCCGAGCGAGGAGCCTCTTGTCAGGGAGAAAGGAGAGGAGTCAGGTGGTCTAGAGGATTAAAGACTCAATGCAAAAAATGATGACAAAATAGTACATACTGTGTTGTCACCATACCCTATGTAAAAGTTTATCTCTAAGATAAATCTTTTGACGGACCGATGGCGCCGACGGCGGGGTGCGTGATGTCGCCACAACAAAGGCGTGACACGCGGCGGGTGAACACCGCCTCGACGAATGGCGGGCAAGGCGAAACCGAAGAAACACACCGCAAAGGAGCTCGCCTCCAAAGCGGCGGCGGCGCTGACGAACAAGGGTGGTGGCGCCGCGGGTCTGGCTGACCGCAAAGGCGGCGCCGTTGGACACGCAAAGTTCTCTTGTCCAGTGTGCAGACAGGCGGCGCCGTCGGAAAAGAGCGCCGTGGCGCACTGGGACTCGAAGCACTCCAAGTTACCGTTCGTCTTTGCCGACTGGAGCGATTTGCACGCCTCGGTCGGCACGACAACCGCCGGGTTGGCTGTAAAGGGTGGCAAGGCTAAGTCGAACCACGAGCTTCAAAAGACAGCCGCCGGACGCGCAGAGCTGGCGAAGAGACAAGAGGAGAAGTTGAAGGCGCAGTTTTAAGTTGAGGAGTCGTACGTTGCCTTAATTTGTCGTTCCACAAAGTCGTTCGAGTGCGGTAGAGATCGATTCGATGTGCAACGAGCAACTACAGTAGCGCTTTTGTTGTAGTGTGTTGTATTCGATTAAATAGTCATGGTAGAAATTTCATTTCAATTGGTTTCCTCCTCCATCACGCCAGTCTCAAGTGCTGCTTCGTCAACGATTCCACGGTGACGCCGGGTGAAAATTCTTCCCAGTCGAAGAACACCTCCAGCATCACCAAGTAGTGGTAGACATCAGTCACACTTTGCGGCTCGAGAAATAAGGCGCCGCAGTGCGCGAGTATCATTTTCATATCCTTCTCTATCGGTGCAAATCTCTTGCAGCGCAATCGCATCAAGAAATCATTGACGAGCAACTGACAGTAATGCACGCGTTGGAAGTGAGGACTTTCGACAGAGGCTCCACCACCCCATTCAATCTTCCACGGCGGCTTTCCGACCCACGAACCGACTCCTTCCTTCAAACTGAAGTGAACGCCACCGTTCTGTCGCTTGGCGAGCAACGCAATCTTCTTCCCAGCGCGAACTTGCACGCCTCTTTCAAGGTACTGCAAAGCTTGTCCCCAGTAATGCTCAGTTTCCTCTTTGTTCTCGTCGACGACTCGTTCATCCGAGTCGGCGACGGCTGTCAAATGTTGCCGAGCTTCTTCCTCAGTGGTACGTGTGTCATCGGCGCATCTGAACTCTTCGCTGCGTGGATTCATCGACAAAGTCTCTTGGACCCGGCGAACGGCTGTGTCCATGGATCTCTTCACTTCGCTGCCGTCGAAATCAGCGGTTATGTGCGCATCTTCGATCACTCCCCCCTTTCCGATGCCCGGAGGCGCCGTAGTGATGGTCTCTTCCTCATCCATGTGTAAGTCAAACCAAAAACAGACGGCGTTCAAGTAGCCGTGCGCAATGGTTTCTACTTTGAGCACAGTCTCTCGACCTTTGCTCTTCTGCGAATCATCGAAAAAGAACTCGAACACCTTCTTCGGCTTTGTCAAAATACGATATCGCTCGTCACGCATGTATGTCCCCTCATATGTGTTGTTCCAACGATATTTGTTGAAAGCACTCATGTTGAAACCGTCTATTTCGCTCGTGTATGCTTCCACACCGGCGCAGTAGATAGTTGCCGCGGCTGGTACGACTGAATACGATGACGCGCAAAGCTTCTTCTTCGCTGATTCGAGAAGAAAGAGTACTTGATCTCCCGTGAGTCCAGAATCAAAGACGTCAAGCACAATCAGGTTCACTCCTTCATAAGGCGTATGTTTGCCGCGCTCAAGAAGTGCAGCGTCGCGCTTGAACACGCTAATTTGCGAGCTTAGTCCGTTTGCGGCGACGTTTCTTCGAGCGATATCAACTAAAGAAGGATGCGCATCGCATGCGACGACTGATGTCGCTCCTTCTCTGGCGGCGAGCATAGCGAGAATCCCACTTCCAGTACCAATGTCCAAAGCGTGCACGACATCGTTTTCATCTTTCAATCGTTTCATTTGACGCGCTATCGCTTCAGAGTAAGCCGTTAATCGATCATGATCTCGGAGCATATGGAAATGATACTTTGGAAAACTGGCGTCGCGTTTGCAAACATCGTCAAATTCTGCGTCTTCCACACTGAATTGGATCCCCACTGTATTATGCGAGCATGTTAAGGGGATTACGTGTCCACTCTGCACTGCAATTTTCCCTGGAAGAAACTGAAGAGCTGCGCGCATGGATGTCACCGAAGACTCGCTCGGTTTCGTAGTTATCTTGATATCATCAATGAGACTCATTTCGTACCAGAACAAGACGGCATTGAACATTCCGCGTTTGTGGAAATTAAGATCTATAGCCTTGCGTTCGCTCGCATCTGGTGGCATTAGAAAGTCGAATTGGAACACTTGCACAGGATCACTCAGCTCGACGTAGGCATTTGGGCAAAAGTCCACGCCATGTGTGTACGTCGGGTGCCATCGATAGTTGTCAATTGCGCCAAGCGTGATTCCATCAAAAGCCGGGGTACGGATATCCACAGCCTGCGCATAGAGGGTCGCACTTGAAGGCATAACGATTGCATCCGGTAGTAGTAACTGGTCCAGAGCGTGACGCATCGTAGGGATGATGCCAGAACTAAGCAAGCCATCGTCAAACACGTCGCATATGCACAAGTTGCACGATATCGGTACGTCACGAAGTAAAGCTAGATCAGTTGGCCTCTTGTATACAACCTTGACCTGATCGTCGGTAAAACCATTGTTCAAAAGATTCTCTTTGGTAGCCATGGCCATATATAACCATCGTTCCGTAGCCGTGACGTGATGTGCTCCATGTTTTAGCGCCAACATGGTGTTCAGCCCAGCACCGCATCCGATGTTCAGCACGCGCGCATCCTTTGCTTCGTCGTGGAGCTTATCAATGGCGATTTTGATGGCTGAAGAGTATTTTTCTCGTCGCTGATCGTCCTGTAAAACTTTAAAGTGACGCTTCGGCACTCTAATATCCGACTGGATCGTCATGTAATTGTATGTATCTTTCAAATGGTAGTCATTCTCTGCTTGAAACGGCGTGAGGAGCTTGTTCGGAAGCATGTCTCTAGGATGAACTCTGTGAAGAGGCGCAGAGTATGGAAGCGACGAAATGCGCTGACTCGAAGTCTTGGTAGAGCTTGGTAAAGCGTATTGTTTCTCTCTCCCTCGTCCGACATACAGGTCGCGAATCACTGCCTGTATCGCTTCCTCAAGTCCACGCTTCAGCTCTTCATCGTTGGGGCACATCGCGAGTCCACTCTCAAATTCAATCTTTGCCAATCGCGGCTGTTGAAGACCGAGAAAGGCGAAACCTTTTCGCGCATACCCTTTAATAAACTGCTTCACCGTTCCATCATCATTCTGAGTTTGCGCGAATCGAGCGTTCGCCAATGTTTGGGCGCGGTGACCGTCCCACAACGCCTCCTCAAACAAGCCCAAGTTTAAGTACGCGAACGCTCGGTTTGAGTGACACACGTACAAAGACGGGTGCGTGACGTTATTCTCTGCGACTTTGCGAAATAACTTTGCATACGAAATGACGCATCGCACGTCGTCTCCGCGCTTCAAGTACTCTACCGCTTCGTTGTTCAACTCTGTGATTGAACGCGACTTGAAAGTCTTGTCGCGAGCAAACTCGGCGTCGCGTTCTCGAATGAGCAGAATGCGCACCTTGGTATCGCGCTCGTCGACTTTTACCTCGCTCTTCTGCGTCTCATCAAACTTGAGTCTTTCATCATCCACGTCCGCGTCTTCTTCATCGTCCTCATCGTCGTCTTCGCTCTCCGAATCCGTCATCTTCACGCCGCGGCGCGCCGCAGCGTTCACATCAGCGTAATAAGCATCATCGTCGTCATCACGACTCGCTGCTTCCATTTTTCGAGCGCCGTTTCCACGCGCACCAGTCCCCGCAGAGTCGACGCGCGCATCCATATCCCTCCGCTCTCGCCCTACGTCGCGTTCCTCGTCCCGTCGCCGTGTCCCGCGGGTTCCCGTTCCGTCCTGCGTCGCCTTCCTCGTCCTCTTCGCGTGCGTTTTTTTCCTCGCGTTCACGGAAACAATGAAAAAAACGGCTCCCCGCGGCCGGGGGCCCGGGGGATGGGGGCGAGACCCCGGGCGGTCACTTTTTCACGGTAGGGGTAGACATCTCTACTCGATGGAGTATTTTTCGCTTTTTCACCCTCACTCACCCATTTTGCCATCGTTCACACACCCGCGCGTTTCCCCTATTCACGCGTGCGTTTCCCCCATCGAGCCATCGCGCGCGTGTCGGAGTCGACCCCTGAAGTGGGGTACTCCGGCCCCCGTCCGCTGATTGAGGGTTTGTGACCCAGAAAGTGAACGTATGCGGATGAATATGGGTAAACAGTTACCCCGCGAAGATTCTTGATATCTGTCGACCCAGTCCGTTTCTCGCGAGTCGTGACCCCTCGATCCCGAAAAGTCGCGAAAGTCGACAGGAAAAGCGAGGAAGGAGCACACCGCTTCAGTGAAACGCGACGGGCCGCACTCGACGTCGCGTCGGAACCGGCGATCGCGACGCGCGTGGGTTTCGGTAAGATACTGACTCGTCGTCGTCGTCGTCGTCGTCGTCGTCGTCGTCGTCGTGGGGGCGAGAGATAAGATACTCCTAAACCGTCGCGTGTGACTGGTGATAGCGCCCGATTCGCATCCCAGTCGACTGTCGGAGTTTAGTCTCAACCTCGTGTTCGGTGAGACGAAGAGACATGGTGGCCCCGCCCCGAGATGAATTTGATGACTTTCTCCAAACGTTGCCTGACAGCGTACGGAACGACGGTTGCGGCGAGCTGGAGGCGTCTCTGTGGGACTCGATTGACGAAATCCTGAGCGGCGAGCATACGGGCGACGAGCGCGGAAGCGAGGGTCGCTCGGTTGAACGCGTGGCAGGATCCCGGGCGTCCGCGCCTAGTAGCTCATTCTCAGTGGATGCACATACTTTACAATTGGTCAAGCTCGCACTGTTAGCGGCGGCGGCTGGTCCGCGGGGTGACGTGCCCGAGGCGGCGGCGGCGCCGCCGCCGGAAAAGGTTGAGAAAACCGCGCAACAGCTGACGAGCGTGGTGGATGGTGTCACCGCTGCGATGAATGATGACGTACTCGTTCAAGTTTGGTTGGCGCAAAGGAATGGAGACACGGTGAAGCTAAACTGTCCAAGAGCTTTCGCTCGAGTGAAGAGTTCGTCGAACGCTAAAAATCTCTGGGCTTTTCATGAAGGTTCAAAGCAGTTTTCCCTCAACGTCATGATTGGTGGAGCAGAAGGCGTCACGCCAAGTTCGGGAGCTCCAGGCAGAGTCTTTGCGTCCAATGAGCCAGAATTTGCCGCTTCGGTGCAGTGTTTCCATCCGAGTGAATTTCTGCGACACCCTTTGGCTGTCAAATACGGTGTTCACTCTGAGTTACTGGCGCCGATGATGACGCCAGATGAAGACTCCGATTCGCCTTTCGCCCTGATAGAGGTTACTTTTCTGCACGTGATAGATACAATTGGTGATTTGTATTCAACCGTCGTGCGGGAAATCATGGCTCGCGGGTTGGACACGAAGCGGACTCCTCTCTTGGCGCCGACATCAACGCTTCTCTCTCAATCAAAGGTTGCGCTGGCCCAACTGAAAATTGACGAGATTTCATCCATGTTGAAGCAGCTCTGTTTGCGATTAGATATACCTTACGCGCAGATTTGGGTCCACTGCCCCGAGAATGGCGTTCTCATCTCCGCCGGCGCTCCACATTACCAGAGCTCTCAGCATTTCAATCATTATAGAGCGGCGTCGTGCAATGTTGCCGCATCGACGACTCAGGGAACGTTCGCTAAAGTCTGGACGAAAGGTTCCATGATATGGCTACATGAAATAAGCACCGTGTCGAGTAGAGACCTTCGTTTGAAACATTCCTGCAACCTTTTGAAAATTCAGGCAATGTGCATTTCAAAGCTGGCGCTGAAGAGCGTTCACTCGAAAGAACCTCTGAGAGTGCTGCTCGAAATTGTGCTCGATCCAAGCCTTAAATCACCGCGAGAACAAGCAAAGACGGTGCAAGCTTTTTGGACATCTGTGGAAAATGATTTGAACGCCGAGGTCATCGCCGAGACGGATAAGAACTGGCTGCAAGAGATGAAGCAAACGCAATCGACGAATGAAACACTGCAGCAAGATGATGGAGGTAACGGGGCGATGTGGGGTATCACGCTGGAAGTTTTACAGCAAAATTTTCACAAGCATTTAAAACAGGCGGCGACCGATCTAGGCGTGGGAAGTACCACTCTAAAGCGTATCTGCAGACAGTATGGAATTCGCCGATGGCCGAGGCGATCACTCAATAGCAAAAACGGACGTATTGAAGATATTCTCAAGAGAGCGACCTCTCCAAAGACTGATGTATCGGGAAGCCCGAGCACGGATGTTGGCGGCGAAAGCGCCGCCGCTCAAGGTGGATATAAGGGACTAGACGAACTCGACGACGCAAAACGATCTCCAACGACCGAAACGAACAAACGCGCGTTGGAAGAGCGCGTGCACAGAGGTGCAAACCTGCGTTCGCTTTGGGATGGTCACGACACGAAACTCCACCGGGGCGCGAGCTGGCACGGCGCCAACTCAGCGCTGGCGGCACTTGATTACGACTTACCAACGCGTTTTGAACAATCTGTGCACGGGCATCGGGCATTTGACGACGTGTTTGATGTCAAAATACCGATGGATACGGCGCAACTTGAAGATGGTTCGTCTTTCGTTGACATGTGTGTTAACGAGCCCACCAGCGTCGATGAGGTCATCGTCAAATTGTCAGTTATGAGTGAGACGCTAAGATTCCGCCTCGTGACCGAGGCAAGCTACGAAGAGCTTATCAATGCTCTGAGTCGCCGCGTGAATGTGGACCTAGAGTCGGCCAAGATTAAGTATCGTGATGATGAAGGTGACTGGTGTCTGCTGCGGAACCAGGATGATTTCAACGAGTGCGTAACTCATCGAGGATCTACCGTCACCGTGCCATCCTCCAAGGTGATTAGACTCAAGTTGCAAGTGCCGGAGAATACAAATGTTGAAGATTGCCTGCCGGTCTGGGCGCACAGAGAAGGGCAAGGCGCTAAGGTTGATACTGGTGGGATTTCGGTCAAGGCGCACGTTGGCGAGGATGTGATTCGCTTTAAGATGGCTCCGAAGTTGTCGTATGAAGAATTCATGAGTGGTTTTGAAGCAGCAACTAAGCAAAAATCTCCCGTCTACTATCGAGATGAAGAAAATAGCTGGATTCGGATGATGATAGTAGAAGACTTGAAGGAATGCTGCGCTGTTGGTCGAGCCAGCGGTGCGATCCGCATTCGAGTTGGAGATGCGCTGTGTCCTGGGTCTGAAACAGTGACGGAGGCATGAGTGAAAGTAGTGAGTGTTCTCGCGTGAAAAACAATTGAAATATAATATGTGAAAAATGTGTAGTACAGAGTCGTCGTCACGTTGGTGTTACAAATGTCAGCGATACTCACAGCCGAGCGCGCCAAGCGTCGAATTGAATAAAATTCCTTCTGCGCAGCTCCAGAACGACGAGTTTTGCGCGAGTGAAGCTGGGACGTTCCGTGTGCGCTTGCACTTCCAGCACACCTTTGTTGCCGGCTTTGGTCGGAGCGGTTGATTGCCAGCTTCGTTTCCCACAATGTGCTTTGAATCAATCGCCACATTGCCTAGAGAGAGGATATCGAGCGCCGCCTCGTTGCCAGTCAACACTGCTCCGTGTACGCATTGCGCGCCGTCGATCGAACATGCTTCCCCAGCGAAATACAATCTGCCGCAGTGCTCTGGAGTCGCGAGCGCATGGACGTCTTTCAGCGTCGAACCCATTTTCATGTACGAGTACGCGCCATAGGCAAACTCGTCGTCGCCCCAACGGGTAACGATCGTCTGAACCGGAATCGGCGGCGATTTAAGTTTAAACATGCGCTGAAGAACCCCACAAACCACATCGACAATCTCCCTGTCGGTCCGTGTTCCCGAAAACTCGCAGGCATAGGGTGGAGAGCAGTGCGCCAAGAGCACATTTTTCTTTCCGTACGCGTCGAGATTCAGGAAGCGAAAGCGAGAATCTGTACACTGAATGAAGCGCGATTTGGGCCAGAAGACATCATTGAAGCGCAAGTAAACCTTGTTTTCGACTCCCATCCCAAGTTTATCGATGGCTCTCTGCTTCTCAGCGCTGAGATTCGGGCTGAAGGTTACGCACCGTTTCTGCAACACTCCGAGCGGCACCGTCACTACGACGTAATCAGCTTCGATAGTGTCCTTTTGTTGCAAGTCGGACGGATCGGCGCATTCGACCCGACAAACAACTTTGTCCGGTTTCCTCTCACCGAATTCGTTTAACGAAGAAGACGCCACCGAGTCGACTGTCACCGCGGTAACCTTTCTCCGATATTTGACATCCACCCGACTCGCCAGTGGATCAATCAGCAACGATTTATAGCCATCGACCACCATGCCGTCGCTCAAGTCGATATTTTCGTCTTCAACGGAACCGGTTCTCGTAGTCGTTTCGGCAGTTTCGTTACTTGTGAGCGCGTCCGCAGCCGCAAGAATGTCGTTGTTCAGTCTCTGTTGAACTCTAAAAGATAAATCCTTCATGGACGCGACGTATGCCCACGTAACGCTAGGTATGCTTTCAAAGACAGGAAGAAGCGCTTGAAAACGTGCCTTGCCATTCAAAAGCGCATCAAGCGTGCGCTGCGTCGCCTCCGAGAAGGCGTGCTCGAGTGAACATTCGAGCTGGCTTCCATCTTCGTGAAACATGAGCTCTGACGCCTTTTGAGCGAGTCTGAATGCTTGGCGGACGTGGAGCTCTTTCACCCTCCCACCTCTCGTCGCATCGTACCAAGTCGCCCGTTCACCCCAGCCCGCGCTGTAACCGCCGCCGGCGTTGTTCAGAGCCGCTTTCTGCTTCTTGGCTAAAACGAAGACTGGATTGTACTTGTGACATCCGTGAATGAATGAAGCACCTAAATCGACGGTTACGGATTGAAGTCCATTTCCTGGAATGGCTGCCATTTCCACGCTATTGCATCGTCCACCAGCGCGGTCGCGGGCTTCTACAACCGTCACTCGAACACCATGTGCTCTCAGCGTATTCGCACAACTCAGCCCAGCGGGTCCGGCGCCGACGACGATGACGTGAGGCGCGTCCTGACCTCCCCACGGTTTCACCGGGTCTGGTGCTATCTTCACTGGTTTCGCTACCGGGTCTGGTGCTTTCTTCACCTCCGCCTTGAGCTTCTTTGGAGGTTTCTCCACGACACAAGATGTCCGCGCCGACTCTTCTATAGTCTTTCTCTTTGGCGCTGAATATTTGCCAGTGAAAAGGTCAAAGTGAGTCACTCTTGCACATTTATCCAAGATTTTCAACTTTCCTTTCATTTCAACCGTGATTCCTTGGCTCCGTAGTTCCCTGTATCGCGTCCATGCGTCCCTCAGAAAGCTAATCTCTTCTCGAATGCGCTCGAGAGCTTTCTCTGCGGCGGCGAATGACCTCAGAAATTTCATATTCTTTCCCGTGACGAATTCCCCCGTCTGACCACAGTTCGTGAACGGTACGACATTCCCTCGTACGATTCGAATAAAAAACCTGTCTTTTATCTGCTGGCCGGGTCTGGGCACACTGTACACGTACACGTCTCCGTTATACCACGTCAAGCCGTCGTTCTCTTTGACTGCGACGTCTTGAAACTTGCGGTTTTCTTCCATGATATCTCTACACGGCTTCGGTAGGTCGAACGTCTTGTTTCGATGAAAAACCTCAATTTTGCCTCTCTTGTGCTTCGTCGCGTCCTTATTGTCTGTCGAGGCAGTGCGCGACGATAACACGCGCTCGCACGTCGCGTCTAGTTCTATTTCGTCAGAGCGACCCAGAAACGTCTTCGTGTGAAACAGCAAAATGCGATCCGAACCCGGCACGCGTGCGGCGGTGTACCCTCTAACGTTATCCTTCAGCCTTTTCGCGTACTTATCCGCATCCAATCGCATCGCTGGCAGCGTTTCACCGTCGTACGCGTCGCCCCCGAGATTTACAGAGCACCATCGTGCGCACGACGACCGTTTCATGGTTGACGCACCAGACGGAACTCGCGCGACGCTTCGCCGGGAACGATGGACGATGGACGATGGACGATGGACGATGGACAATGCGCGGACCGCGTCGCTCTCGCGACGACGACGTCCCGTCCTGCGACGATTGTGAAGACTCGAGCGAGCGAGGAATGGGTGAAAAAGTCTACGCGCACGCCACTACGTGACAGAGACAGAGACGGCGCGGTGCGTCGCGGGGTGCGTCGCGAGCCTCCCCCAGTCTCCCCCAGTTTCGGGTTCGCTTTTTGTTGAATAGAATCCAAAATCCTTCTTCTTCTTCCTCTTCTCGCGCGCGATGCGTCGTCGAGGCGTCGGCGTGAATGACGCGCGTCTTCTTAACGGTGATGACGACGACGACGACGATGGCGAAGACGCTGCGCTCGAGCACGCACCCTCGGTACCGATGGCTTTGGGAGACGAGGACGAGGCACACGTGCGAGCTTTAGGAGACACAGCGTGTGTGTTGATGGATTCCGTGACGTTGACGGGGACGACGGGGAATACCGCGTCGTCATCGCCACACGCGAATGCACGAACAGTTCGAAGACGCGCACTTCGCTTGCGCATCTTGGCGTTGGCGTTGGCGTTGACCTTAGACGCGACAACGTCGGCGTACGACACTTCGAGAGGTATCATCAAAAGTAGCGTCGGTGCTTCGACGGGGATACAAAATCCAATTGGGGCGTTTGTGTGTGCCCGAGTCCAGAGTTTAAACGCGTGGGATGGTGAACATTTTGTCGCGTTGTCAATGGATGGGTACTCTTTCGAGCACCAACACGCGTTTCAGCCCGGGTACGTTTGGTTGGTGCGACGAGCGACATCGGCGGCTCGATGGGTGCTCTCATTCGCGCGCGTCGCGGACGTTCCCGTCGGAGGAGCGCACGATGAGTGTTTGACGACGCTGACTGCGACAGCATTGAGCACATACGCCTACGTGCTCAGCGTGGGAGCCATGTTGGCTTTTTCTAACGGGCTCTTGAAGGAGCAGTCGCTGGCGATGGCGGCGACGTATTTATACGCCATAAATCCCGCGAATGCCTTCTTCGGTTCGGCGTACACCGAGTCCGCGTTCGCCTGGGCGCAGTTTACCGCGGGGACGCTGTTGCAAGAGAATAAAATCGTCGCTGCTGGATATTACTTTGCCATCGCGACGGCTCTGCGATCGAACGGCATCCTAAACGTGTTGATTTTGCTCACGCACCTCGGATCGCAAATGTTTCACACGCTCAGGCGCGAAGAAGACGCGGAACGTCATCAAAAAGCGGCGCGCTTCGTGCGAAACAGCGTTTTGGCGTGCGTCCTCGCGGTTGCGCCGTATCTAGCGTTTGGGCACTACGGCGAATGGCTCTACTGTCACCGCGGCATAGAGAGCACAGTAAAACAACGACGACCGTACTGTCGCACGCGGTCACTCACGAACTTCTACGGATTGATTCCGGCGCCGCTGTACGGTTTCATTCAAAAACATTATTGGGGGCTCGGCTTTCTCTCGTCGTACACGACAAGAAATCTCGGCAACGTGCTCTTGGGCGCACCCGCCATTGCGTTGGCGGCGTACGCGTGTCGAAGATTTACACTTTCGCAGAATAGAAGGCTCTTCGTCAAGGAGGATCAGAGCGTGTTCGTGTGTTCGTATTTTGCCGTCTTGGGAGTTATGACTTTCGTCGCGGCGACGTACATGCACATCCAAGTCGCCACGCGGTTTTTGAGCACGTCTCCCGCCATTTACTGGGCGCTGGCGTACTTGGGAACTAATTCGGCGAGGTGGAGGTACTGGGTGACGTTTTACTATCTCTCCTACGCCTCTGTCGGAGTCGTCTTGTTTACTCGATTTTACCCCTGGACGTAAGTTGGTAAGTACTATGAGCTGTATGATATATTCTTTGTTGCTATGTTACAAGACTGCTTGTCGCTCCTACTACTCACTCACGCAGAAGAGTGCTGCGTCGTGATTTTACTAATAGCGTGTGCCGTTTAACGAACGAATGAACCCGACGCGGTCAACCGCATGTCTCGCGCGCTTTCGCCGTTGCGTCTCTCAACACTCGAGCCACCTCGAGCTTTTGTTCTGTCTGCATCTTTAACGCGTGCTCAAGCGTCGACATCGCCTGGCTCGGTCGGATTCTTTCATTGATTAGCTTGTGCGCGTTGTTTAAAATCGCGTGCACGTCCCGAATGTCGTCGTCGACGGCGCTCGGAGCGTCCACCGCGTGCGCAATCGCTCTTGAAAATCTCTCGCCTGCGCCCCGCACGAGCGCAACAATCTCCTCTCTCGCGTCCACGTTCTCGTCGTAACACATCGGGTACTCGAACCCACTCGTCGCCGCGTACCCATGATCTGGGTCGTGCCAGGGCGCCGTGTGATGTTGCGCCCCGAACGAGGAGTACGCGCCGACGACGGGTTCAGGAGGGGTTGGTACTTCACCACCCTGATTTTCAGCATCTCCGTCGGTTCCATGACTGACGCGCCCGTAGAGGGCGTAAAAGGATGGTGGATCGGGAAAAGGCGTCGCAGACGTTGGCATCAGACCTCTAAATGTTTCGCAATCGGTCGATCAAGCGATGGATGGACGGATGGATGCGTGTGTGCTTGTGGCGAATTGGTTTTGGTTCTATTTCATTTTAGGTACCAGTACTTGTACTGGTTACTACTAGGGAGTGCCACGAACCCGCTCGATGACGCTCTCGCACTCGAGATCAAACCAAGGGTACGTTTGGTGCAACTTTTCCTTGATGGCCGCGTACTCGGGCACCTTGGCGCAGTGATTCATGAAGTGACGAGCGAGCGTGAGTAAGTTTCGGTGATCGCCGTTGAAGTGCACAATGGCGGGAGTGGTGTGCGTCTCGGAATTGACGACGCGCGCACGACGACTGTCGTAAAACGCGCTCTTCGATGCGTACTGCGCGAAATTCGTTGACTCCAACGCCGTGTTCCAGGCGGTTTGGTAGAGCTTGACCGAGTGATCGAGGCGAATTTCGTACAAGCTCGATCCGTCGCCCTTCAACTGTCTCGCGTACGCCTGCGCCAAAACGAGTTGATCGTCGTCGTCCAACGTCTTCATGTGCTTGATGACGTCACGCAACAACGCGGCAACGCCCTGCGCGCGGCCAATGAGCGATCCCGAGTTTAAGAAGCGATATGACGAACCCACGTCTGCGGGGAAATCTTCACATGCTCGACGTCCGCCGACGATGCGCTCCTCATCCTTCATCATCCAAGGCCAACAGTTTCGCTCGGCACCGAAGACTACAAGCCTATTGCGTGGAAAATCTTCTGTGCGCTCAATCTCGCGAAAACTCGCGACGATCTCTGCTTTCGATGAAAAGTAGAGCACGTCCGAAGCGTCGGCGAGAGATACTATTGTCGAATCATCAATTCCGAGCTGCGCTCGCGCTCGCTCATCTTCAAGCGCTTTGAGAAAAGCGAACAATTTTTTTGTCTTGACATTCTTCACCCCGGACTCGTCGAATCGCTCATCTGCCTTGGAGACTCCTAGCATGTGCAAGTCTATACCGCGCATCGCCGCCGTCTCTCCGCCGACGCAGAGTCCATCGGTGAGTTTGTCGCTATATGTAAGAAACACGACCGAGCCGACGGCGGGGTCATCGTCTTCGGTTCCCAGATCCGCATCGCTCGTCGTCTTCGTCTTCGTCTCGCGTCTCGCGCGCTGACGGTCCGCAACCCTCCCGGTGCGTCTCTCCATTCGTCGTCCGTTTTGTCGCTCCGTCGCTCGATCCTCTCGCGTCGACGTCGACGTAACCGTAGTCGGTTTGTCGCCCAACGACGCGGAGAAAACGGACCGCGACTCGGTCGACGAAACACCTTTGCCAACAAAACTTATCGCCGCGCCCGTCGCCAAGAGCGACGTCAACACGCCCACCGCGACGCACGACGACGACGACGCTCGGTGTCGCCGCTGTCGACGACGTTCAACGGAGTCACCACCCACTTCTAAATCCTCTTCAACACCATCGCGCGATGTCGCCGACGACGTCGTTGTCACCGCCCTCGCCCTCGTCCTCGCGTCGCCGACGTCGATGAGTAGCCCGACGCGTTCGTCTTCGCTCATCGTCGTCCGAGGTGTCGCCGAAATCAATCGACGTCGCGACGGTGCGAGCGACGACGTCTGTCGCGACGGCGTCTGTGTTTTTTCGCCAGTTGCCTCACTCGCGTCAAGTTGTTGTGTTTTAGAATTCGCACAGAGTCAGAGGCGCAACGTCAGAAGGCGACGGACGGAGGACAGACACTCTCGAGAGAGACGAAACGTCGATGACGTCTCCGTCATCTTCCGCGAGCGTTCCGCTCCTGGGTGATCGGAGGTCGACGGGAAGAGGCGATCTGCGACCTGCGATCTTTGTGCGATCTTTGTTCACCAGCAACTCCAACACCCAACTTGATGTCGAGGACGCGCGGCTGACGTCAAGCTCGGAAGCGACGACGACGGCGCGTTCGGTGTTCATACCTGGAAGAAAAAGCGCCACCGCCGCTGCCGCTGCCGTGACGGTGCTCTTGACGGCGATCGGCGCGTGCTGCGCCAGGGCAACGCTGAGTTCGACAACCGCCGCTCGCCCCGGCCTGGGCGCGAGCAGCGCGGACCTCGCCGCCGCCGAAAGGCTGGATATGACGCTGGCGCAGTACTCAGCACCGTACGCCGGGCCAAACACGCGCGCAGACATTCATACGATGAAGTGGGATGCCACGAACGGGTTCACGTACGATCCGCGGGATCACTCTCGGGACTTGCAAGCAAAGATGAGCGTGGCGACGGAACTCATGGCAAAGACTATTCGCACCTACTTCCCCTCGCGTCTAGACGGTGAGATGCCACCGTTTGAGATTGCATACGTGGTGACGGACTTCCCGCAGACGCCGTGCATCGCGGCAAAGACGCGCGCAAAGACGCTCGACGCCCTCCCCTGCGACGTTGAAGCGTGGTCGCCGATTTTTACCTTTTCATCCGTGCCGCGCGATGAACACTTGTTGCCCAGTTTGCGCGGCGCGACGCTCATTACGCTCGCGAGGCGGGTTGAGCGCATGTTGGGAAAGCCGTCGGTGATACCAGATGAAAAGGCACCTGCGTGGTCCAAGTACGAACTGTTCAAGTTGCCAGAATCAGAAGAGGAGCGTGAATTTTACGAGTGGCCAAAATTGGTCAACAAGGTGTTTTGGCGCGGCTCGGATTGGCCGTTTCTCGGTCCGACGTATGAAAATCACAAAGAGTCGATGTGTCACTCGATTCTCGGAACTCGAAACCATTCTTCGAAGTGCATTCTCGAAGAGATGGCTGGCTTTGGAGACGGCGATCAAGAAGACGCCATCAGGCACATGCTCACAACGGATAGACTGACGCCGCGAGGGCGTCTCGTGCTCATGAGTCGGCTCGACGCTGAATCCACTTGGTTGGACGCGCGTTTCGTTAATCCTCTCATGATCAGCTCGGCGCCGCGCGTGCCGACGATGATAGGACGAGCCGTGGTGTTTCAAGACGAGACGCGAAGAGTCCTGGGAGAAAAATTTAGATTGGATAGCAAGCCAGCGCCGACGGCGGAGTTTGCGCGTTACAAATACCACATAGACCTCGGCGGATGGGGTGGGACGACTTGGACGGGGACGCTCTCTATGCTCTCCATGCCGGGCGTGCTCTTTCATCACGAAACGTCCATGAAGGACTCGTACTTTGACGATTTGGAGCCTTGGACGCACTACATTCCCATCAAGGAGGATTTGAGCGACTTGCGGGAAAAGTACGAGTGGGCGGAATCCCACGAGAAGGAATGTCGGCAAATCGTGCGCAACGCGCACGCATGGATTCGACGCTTTGATTCACGAGAAGGCATGCTTCGTCACAATTACGAGCGCTTGGCGAAACCACTGGCTGAAGTGCTTCAAATTCCAGGCGTCGATAGTGACTTTCTCTTGCCGTTTGAAACAGTACACGCTGATCTCACACGGGAGCAGTCGTGATTTAAGTTGAATTTATATTGAAGAAATACGCGTCGGTACTGCTGTGTCGATTGCTTTTATGGTTGATCGTTGGCTGTAATATCACTTGCTCGCATAGAATTGAACTCACCCCATCCGTACACGCTTTTTACAACACAAAAATTTCTCGTGTTGACGGACGATACAAGAGACACTTCACTCACTCACTCGGACACGCGGTCGGTCGGTCTCTTTGATTTGAGAATGACGACGATTGCGACGATTGCGACGCCGACGACGGCTATTGCGAAGGTAGCAGAGCGACGACACGTGCGCAGACGTGCCGCTCACAGATGCGCGGCCGCGTCGTGTGTGGTGGATAACCAACCAGAAAGAGAAGATGAAGAAGCACAGACGACGCGACGACGCCGACGACGCGACGTTTTGTTGACGGCGTGCGCGACTTCAGTCGCCTTTGTCGTCGCGAACGCATCACCGGCGATGGCGACCGCGCCCAAGGGTTACGACGAACCGCAGACGAACGCGAGCGGGTGGAACGACTTCGAGAGCGACGATGCGAGCACCTCGCGTAGAGCGTACGCCATTGAGTGGCCGAGCGGGTGGTGCTCGCTATCGGACCTCGCCAGCGCTCGGACTGTGGGCGTCGACGCGTCGTTTAAGGATCCTAACGACGAGGCGTCGACGCTCGCGGTGTTCATCACCAAAGCACCTACAGCCGCTGGCGCGCCGCAAAGCGTGCGCGAGAAGTACGGCAACTTGGACGTAAATGCAAAGAGACGAGCAGATTCGGCGCCGAATCAATTCAACGTAGGCAAGCGAAACTCAAAGGTGTTCATGCAGACGCAAACTCGCGCGTCGGCGAGTAAGAATACGGAAGTCGAAGCGCAAGAGATTGAAACAAAAGTAGGGGGTGGAACGGCCGGTCGATTCGGTAGCGCAGTTGAGTTGGTTAAAATTTTCATCGATCCAGATGACGGGACAGAGTATTTGATTCGCGCGACCGCCAGCGCGGGCGCGTGGCCGAAGGTAAAAGGTCAACTGCGCCGCGCGGTGGCGAGCTTTAGATTTGTGAGGCAGTAGTAGACGAAAGACATGGGCGTGTGTGTTCGCGTGTGTGTGTGATTTGTCGTTGTTGTTACATGTGCGACGCGTGTCCGCAGTCGCCGATGACCAGGCACCAAGCGAGTTTTTTCTTCGCGTGCGACAAAAGATCGTGACAAAAGCTCGCGTCTGCGTCGATTTGGCGAATCAACTTCTTTTCAATTTCAGCCACCGTCAAGGGAGCAGCGCCGCTCTCGGCCGCGGCGATGAGCCACGCTTCGCGCACTTCTTGCACGATTCCACTGATGGCTTCTTTCGCCGAAGTGCAAAGAACGTCGACGTCATCGCTGAGTCCCGCAAGTCGGGCCGCTGCGTCGCGACTCGAAGCCTTTGATTCTTCGTTCGCGATGACTGCGATTCTTTCGAGCGCGAGCGCCGTCAATCGAGCGAGTGAGTCACACGTTTCGTCGTCTCGAAGATCCATGAGACTGTCTTCGATGGCGCACACAAAATCGAGTCGCTCGGACGTCGATGTCACTGCAATGTCGATGCGTGAAAGCAAATCCGCCTTGATGTCCGACGCGCAGGCGTCGATGCGATTAACCAGTTCGACGAGCACTTCAGCGCTCTCGCTCGACGATGGTTCAGCTCCATCCAAGGGAACCGCCACGAGCGTTGTCGACCCACCAGGCGAGACTGGTTCTTCTTGTCTCGCAGGCGATGACATACTCATCGCGGAGGAGGAGACGTCTTCGTCGGCGAGAACGTGCACATTCTTTCTAACGGATTCGCGAATGGTTCGCTGCTCTTCTTCAGTTGCGCTCGTCATCAGTGCATCCATCGCGCGCTCGCACGCAACCTCGATATCTTCGCGATGAGCGTCGGCGCCGTATTCCCCGAGCTTTTCCATCAATATATTCTCCGCATGTTCTTCATCGCCCGCGAGCGCGTCCGCCGTCACTTTCAGCACGCTCGTAAACGCGTTCAAAGCGCCCTTGCCCATGGACTGTGCCTTACCCTTGACATTCGTCGCGAAAGCCTTTGGGTCGTGACGCGCGTCCTCCAGTGCGCCTTCCGCCTTTTCGAGCGCCTTCTTTGCACGGTTGGCTGCGCTTCCAAACGACGCCCAGGTACTGCTCGCAAATTGTTCAGCTAAACGCGCTGCATCCTGCGCCGTCGGCGCCAACTCTTCATCCGAAACGTCTCCTTCCGACCCACTCGTCGACGCAGCGTCGTTGCCGCCCGTGACGTGAGCCGCAAGCTCTCTCAGGTCGCTACGAAGCGTTCGCGCAACCTCCGTCGAACCGACGTCTTCAAGCGTCTGTCGGGCCTTTGAAAAGCCCGCAGACGCCCACGTGCCCAGACCCGAAGCGAAAGAGGTTACGTTGAACGCCGGCTCGCGCTCTCGAACGACGGACGACGGCGCCATCGCTTCGGGTTCGTTTCGAACCTGCTGCTCTGCTATCTCTTCTTCTTCGACTTCGACTTCTTCGACTTCTTCGACTTCTTCGACTTCTTCGACTTCTTCGACTTCGACTTCGACTTCTTCTTGAACAGCGGGTTCCATCGTACCCATGTCTATCACTTCATTGTCCTCCTCGAGCGGAGCGTCAGATGCGTCGTCGTCGTCAGAGTCATCCAACCACGCGTCTATCTCGTCATCATTCATCTCCCGTGTGCAACTTTGACGAGTCTACTGCACTGCACTGCACTGCACTGGTTGACGATTTCAATGTCCGCGTGCACGACCTCGCCGATCGTCGCGAACGCGCACTGTCTCCGATCGTCGCGGCGCAACGTCAAGGCGGGCGCGGTAGTCCCGGGGAAAGGACCCGGTTCGCCGCGATGGTACGAGATTCACGAAGAGCTCGTCAGTTCGTCCAAGGTGCGCGAGGCTACAGCCGATGACGTCCAAGCCATCATCAGTGGACGCAAAAGAAACGGCGTCGTCATCGATGTGCGACAGAGCTTAGAACACGAGGAGTGGAGGATACCGGGAACGATGAACGTTCCGTATCTAGTGCCTTTTGAGAATCCACTCCGTAGGGCGAGCGGCTACTTTCTCAGCATTAAGGGTGGATTAAAAGAACGAAACAAAACGTTTGTCGACGAGATGGACGTTGCCACGTCGATGAAGAAAAACAACACCGTCATTCTGGTGGATCTCAGGGGAGGCGATTTGGATATTGAACCAAATGTGGGCTCGACTTCTGTGAGCGACGCGGGCGACTCGAACGCTTTACGCGCGGCATACGAACTCGTTCAGTCTGGATATCGCGACGTGCGTTACATCAAGGGTGGCTTTAGAACGCTTATCGAAGAGGGTTCGTTGCCGTGGGAGAGCGAAAAGTATGGTGGTCTACTAGAGAGAGTAAGCGATGGAACGAGACAGACGTTGATGTACTCGAACTTACTGCCTGACCCATCTTTAGCTCCCGGCGTGTTGGTTCAAGTCTTCGCGTTGCTCGTTCTCGCCGTGCTTCAAGGCGGCGATTCTGCCGCAATTCCTTAGCGCGCGTAGCGATGTCTGTACGTATCATTATTATCTTATCATTACCTATTTGAGCACTTCATGCTATGGTGCCTATCTATGTCTATTATGGATACTTTGTCAACACGCGCTCCGCGTATTCTTCGCTTGCCAATGCGCCGCTTCGCTTTTGGAACAGCGAAAAGGAGTTCTGAAACATTTTATGAGGTTCAAGCAAAGAGACTGAACAAAATGGTCCGAACGGCGATGCTTTAGTTACCGGATCGACCCCGTTATTCTTCGCGAGCGTCCTCATGCGCTCCAACCATTGCCTTGAGAGGCTGTTCGTCAGAGTGGAATGAACTAGAACAAAGCCGCCAACCGCGACTCGCGGCCACCAAGCCTCGAAGAATCCCTCGATGCGATTCGCCGCGCCCAAGTCAATCCATAACAAATCGAAGTATCGCACTTCTGGCGCAAGCGTCATTGGAAGGTCTGCGTCGAACGCGTCGTTCGCGTGCACATGGAGTCTTTTCGCCGCATCGATGCCGAGAGAAGTTGCGATGTCGGCAACGAGGTGCGCCGTCGTGTGCTCGTGCGCGCAGTTATCGACTATGTGTAACGCCGACTCTGTGGCATGGGCGTTGAAGTCGAAATCGTCCCGCGTCCACGGAATGTCACCTAAACGCGCCATGCCTTTTTCTCGCAGTGCGGCATACATTTCGATCTCGGCGATATTGTCTTCGATGGCCTGGAGGAGAAACACGCTCGTGTACCCGGCACCGACTTCGAGCACGCGCTTCGGTTTGGTGAAGCGGACGAGCGCGTACAGCATCGGTCCCATGTTTTCAGCACCCATGTGCAAATCGTAAAGGGGCTCTGTGAGCGTCAGGAACCGTTCATCATATATACCTCCAGTGCTGCGGCGAACCGCGTCTCTCGCGTCACCCGTCGTTCTTTTTGCGGAAGTCGTCGGCTCGTCGCGGCGACTACGACTCGCGACGTGGTCGAGCAGCGCGCGCGCGTCTTTCGCTTCGATGCCGAGTTCCGCTAGCGCCGCGTCGGTTTCTTCGCGACTGCGCGCGGGGTCCAGTAACGGCGCACTCGCATCAGCGACGGCCTCCAGGAGCAACGCTTCACACCAGGGAAGCTTGAGCGAACGCGCGGCGGCGATGAGTGGGTGGACTTCTTCCGCGCGCGACGTCGGTTCGTCCGTCATTCGGCAATCGTCCCGCGTGACTCTTGGACTCTTTCTAGGGTTACTTAGGGATATCGCTATCGGAACACCTTTTCCTCCTCGTACCCATGCGCGCGTTCGTTCGTTCGTTCGTTCGTCCCGGAGCGTCGCGTAATGGCGACCACGATCTCCCCGTCTGTGTACACAGGGAGTATCCCCGTTTTCGACGAGTAATTAATCATCCTTTTCCTTCACTTCACTGGATGAAGCACTCACTCGCTTATGTCGAAAACGGCAAGGTTCGCATCGATTACCGACCCAATCATCACTACACGCTCGACGATGAGATGGAGGTGATCCCGCCAAAGGCGCGCGTTTACTAAAA
>Ga0255759_10000470_pt1 | contig 36399 bp, 17 predicted proteins | sample 101ome_20_FD_179959 | JGI IMG/M metagenome (GOLD analysis project Ga0255759, IMG submission 179959) | Coastal salt marsh microbial communities from the Groves Creek Marsh, Skidaway Island, Georgia - 101404AT metaG (version 2) | ecosystem: Environmental > Aquatic > Marine > Intertidal zone >... | reverse complement strand
GTGATCGTCTAACAAACTTATTGTTCTATGTTGATTTTGATGGAAGCTTAATTAGTTTAACTACACCACCATTTGATGGTATTGAACATAATCGAAGTATTCTTCTTGGTCCAAAAACAAGTGTAGGTTATCCAAATGATGCTATATCTGGTGAAACAGGACTTGACAATTCAGGTATTGGTCTTGGACCATCAGTAGCTCATGAACATTCATTACCTGCTCTTGGTGGTCTAATACCAGATTCAGTTAATATTGCTGCACCTTGGATGTATGCACATGCCATTGAAGATATTACAACAAGAAATTATCTTAGCAATGGAATTTTACTTAGCGAAAAAGCACGAACACCTTCCGACCAAACTGTATCACCCGCACATATTGGTATCTTTGCTGGTGGTGATTTGACTTGTACAATAGGTGCAAGCGGACTTAACATGTTGTCTAATCAAATTACTAATGCATCAACCATCACAGCCGATGGTGATATTAAATCAATGACAGGAGATATTCTTGCTGCAGCATCTGATGATCGACTTAAAACAGTATTGAGTCCAATTGAAAATGCACTTGATAAAATTTCAAACCTTGATACATTTGCCTTTTCATATAATTCAACAGCAAATGATTTAGGGTTTGATACAAATAGCCATATTGGTGTTAGCGCACAACAACTTGAAAAAGTCATGCCAGAGTTAGTGAGACTTGCACCAGTAGATGATAATGGCGAAGGTGTGTCAGTATCAGGTAAAAATTATTTAACTGTTGATTATCCTAAACTTTCTGTGCTTTTGCTCAAAGCCATTCAAGAACTTAAACAAGAAATTGATGAACTTAAAAACAAATGACACTACAAACATCGGGTCAAATTGCTTTAAGTGATATACAAACAGAATATTCAAGAACTGATCCAAATTTAAAGGCATATTATGGAGCTAGTACTGGTATACCTACAAGTGGTAGAATAGGTATTAAAGATTTTTATGGTGCAAGTTCTGTACCACCTTTTGATGGTATATTAATTGATAAAGGTTTGGTCAACAAACAAACATTACTTGAACCAGATACTTTAAACTGGTTAAAAACACCAATAACTAAAATCAATGCCCAATGGGACATAACGATAGATGGTATATGGTGTCAAGCGAAATGTTGGAACCTTCCTATAAATCAAACAAGTGTTAATAATGGAAGCGGTAATATTATTGACATGAGCCGAGCAGCATGGCAAACAAATGGTACTCGTTTTCTAATAACACAAGATCCTAATGGTTATCTTGGTGAGCTTTTTGACATGGGATATATGGCGAATAATCAAGATAGCGCAATATATAAATCAATATCTGCACCTGCTCCACACATTGAAAATAATTATGGAACTCATTTTACTTTTTATTCGTTAGGTTCAGGTGTTGGTGGTATTGTAGTTGAAGATTTGGATTATACGTTTAAAAGTGATCTTATTGTTAGACCTCGTACAGGTACAATACCATGGGGACAAAGAGTAACACTTAGTCAGACAAAGTACATATATCTGGCAAATGGCGTTACAGGTTTAGTTGATGTTGTTTTGTATACAAAGCCACCCATGACTTTTGGATATACAGGACATAATGCAAAGGTTCAATTAGGAAACTTGTCAGGAACAAATATATTCAAAAGAGACTTGTATTGTACTCCATATGTTTATAAACATAACAATATGATATGGCCAGAAAGTTGGGTTAATCATAATATAATTGGCTATCTTCAACAAGCATCATTGAGTACATACGGCCATCAATCACTTGTACCTAGAAGGCCAAATGACGAACACACAAGAGCCTACAATCGTTACAATTCTTTGGCTGCAAGAGTGTCATTGGCTAATATATCAAATGATGGTTCGATTTCAGTAAATGATCAAAGAACTGGTGGAAGTAGCAGTGTCTATAGTGATTGGTGTTCTCGTAATATAGGTTACGATGGCAAGCATTGGAACCGACAAGTTAATTGGATGCAAGCGGAAGTGACAGGACGATGTTGGGCTGGTAGCTCATCAACTATGGATTATCTCATCGGAAGAACTGTTTCAAATTTCAAACTCTCCACATTTTAAGCCAAAAAAAAAGCCGGGCGTTTAAACCCGGCTCTCTTCTTTTTAGTATTAAGTTCTTAGAACTGGATACTAATCTTCAAGTCTTCAGTTTGATTCTCAGAACGAGAAACCATACTTCTGTTTTCAATGTATAGAATTTTACCAGAGAATGGTTTCATTCCTGGAGTTTCTGGAATATATGTATTCACAGTATTACCAGCTACTGGTTCATGCTTAACAGAGTGGTTGGTTTTCGAAACGAGTTGGAAGTTACCACCTCTTAGAATAGTACCCCAATCTTTTCGTGGCTTAATTACACGAACACGATGTTGTACATCATCATGATCAACTACTCTTGCAGTTGCAATAACTTCATCCCATGCATATGTTTTACCAGTTACACCAGTCAAAGGCTGACCATTTGCATTTCTGAATTCAATATCCATATCAGGCTCAAATCTCAACGGACCTGATCCTGTAGTATAACCTACTGTAGGATTTCCATCAAGGAAGATTCTGTAACATTGATCAGTTTTATACTCTCTGAACAATTCAGTGTAACCAAGAGGAGATACCCACAATTGATTCAAGTCACTTGCTGCTTCGTACTTGAGAGGATTCTTGAGAATACCAATCTTTCGGAATTCGTTCTTTACAGTGAATTCGTCTGCTTCATCACCTTCAAAACGAGCATTAATCATGACGTTGAATCCACCAAGTTCTTCTACGGGATCCCATCCATGTCCACCGACAGGAGGAATTGATGCCCAAACAGTTGCGCTATTTGCGGCACCCGCAACAGCACCGGTCAACTGATTATTTGCAACATATGTTTTGTCAACTCGGTAGTGGTATCTACCTGGGTGTTGAACGAATACATCAATAATTCTTCCTGGTTGTGTTTGAGCATACTTAGGTGTAAGTACAGTAGGATCAACAATCATTGGTTCAACAATTGCATATGCTTGGAACGCATCAATTGGATCAGATTCAGTTGAACTCTGGAAGTTTGCTTCAATATTTACAATTGGATGAACTGAAATTGCACAACCATTGGATGCTGCACCATCAGATTCTGTAAGATTACCTGCAGGAAGTCCAAAAATATCTGCTGGCATATTCAATGATGCTTGATTATGTGCAATTTTATCCAAGAAGTCTTGTTTAATTGATAAATTATAATGAGCCCCGTCAAAGTTAGTTACACCAACGTTAGGATCAATTGGATATACATATCGTTTAAATTCCTCAGTATCTAATGGAGATGTTGTTCCCGCAGCAAAGCTTTGAATGACAACACCATATCCTTGTAGAGGATTCATTGCAGGATTGTTTGTACCGTCATCCTCAAATGCGTTTACTCCTCCTCCAGCATTTTTAATCCATTGTTCAGCAGGTTGTCCAGCAGTGACAATATCAAACATATTATAACCTTCGTATGTAGGATCAAAACCAGCATTGAGTTGCGCAACTTCTGGATTCGGCCACATTGGTGCGTTGTCCATCATCCCTGGAGTACCAGCCGTATGAGCAAGCAAAGCCTTAACTTCACCAACTGGGATCTTAAAGACCATTGTATTTGCTGCAGGCGCTGAATTATATTCAATTCGAACATTTTTGGCACCAATTTGGAAATAACCATCACCACCAATTGGATCATATCCATATCTTTGTCCAGTTGAATCATAACCATTTTCTTCTTTCTTCAATGTAACAACATTAAGAATCGCTCCTGGAATCGAAGCTTCTTCTACAACAAATTGGTCAGAAGAATCATCAATAATATCACCATTTTCTTTACGCAATCTCTTTACAGGAATATAAGAAGTTGTTACAAACTTCAATGCTTGTCCTGCATCGATAGTGTAGTAGTACTTCCACTGATAGCCATCATTGTAGGCATCATCTGGATTTGCACCACCAGTATACATGAAGTTTTCTGTCCACTTACCATTTGGATCATCACAAGAAATATCTCTCAACAATGGCTCTCTTGTTGACTGGTAGTTCCACATGAAGATTGTATTGGTTGCAACAGGACCCATGTTATCAGCCAAGACACCAGGTACGTTATCAATTCTTGTGAATTTACCGATACCTCTTTTGATACATTTATAAACACGGAATTTTTCATTCGTGGTATGAATTAACATATCATCATCAAACATGAATGGATCACGGCTATCGTATTCGTCATAACTCAAACCGGCTTTCCAGTTTCTTACACCAGCACGAATTTCATCTGCTCTTTCTCTTTTGATTACATGAGAAACCTCAGACGCAGCCACTTTCTTTGCTGCAATCATATCATCCCAATGATTGAAGTGAGAGTCTTTTGGACTATCTACTGGGGGAGGAGGGTTGTTCTCATTATAGTTTGGATCAATTGTACCATCTACTTCATATGCAGCATGGTCAAATTGTGACCATTTTCCAACTCTACCGATGAACAAAAAGATTTGATCGTCAAGAGCATATGTTGGAATACTATCAATATCTGCTTTTGTAACTGTTGGTGAAGTTAGTTCCATTTGGTTGTTGGCAACGTTGAATGAATACAAGTTAGCCGGAACATATCCACCAATTCCGTTTTCTTTCTTTTCTTCAAAACTTTCACGAAATTGTTTAGCATTACTAACACGAAATGTGGTATGCACTAATGCTGGCATTTGGGTTCTCCTTTGTTAATTAACTTTAAATTACTCACGCAATACAATCAGAACTTATATAATCATTTATTTCTGGTAGTGTTCTTATGTTATCTAAGTACTCTTTTTTATTTATAGTAAAATCATAAGCCTCTAACATATTTAGTTCGTAAATCCTGATAATTCCTCCTGCACTAAAGATTTCATTATTTGCTGTTGTAAAATAGAATATTTCGAATGTATTCGCAACAGTATTACCAGTTTTTATATCGCATCCGGCTGTATTCCAAACACCTGATCTCTTTTCCCAAGTATCTCCATTTGCGGTATTTGCATTCAATCCTTTTGTATGTAGGAAGTCAATTGTTGGATGGAATGTAATTACTGCATTTGAACCATTTGCAAAGTCTGCTTCATAATCATTCCAATTTGTATATTTAACTCCGTCAACCATATATGTTGAATTCGCATCACCAAAAATTAAGTTAGCCGAAGATGCACGGTTCTTTTCATATACATCTGCTAAACCTAAAGCAAATACTCCATTAGCATGTGTGTTGGCAATATCAGTGATTCGAAATTCATACCTTTCAAATGACGCCATTTCAATTGTACGATTTGCTTGAGGTCCATTATTTGCAGTGTTTGCTGTTAAATCATTTAACTCAGTGAAAAAGTTTCGATTTTTATCAAGCAAATATGCTGGACCAGATTTATCAAAAAATAAGTCTTTATTGTAAACAGTTGTTGAAGTGTTACCTCCATGAGTATTACCTGGATCTTGAGAAAACGCATTTACTGATTCATCATCAATCAATGGTAATAATGCATCAACTCCCTGAAGCTTGACATTTGATGCTTTTATATATTGATTGAAAGCTTCGGAGCGAGACCTTAAAGGCAGACAGGCATCTTTTGGATAGTAAACACCAAGTCTTTGTGAACCATAAGAATTATGGAATGTAATTGAGTTTGCAAATGGCGAACCTTCTGCAACATATTCCATTGATAATTTTTGTTCATCAAGTTTTGTAAAACATGTATTACCAGAAACAGTGTTCGCATTTGGCATTTGAGAGTAGATTTCACTTTCAGTTCGAATATCAGCCATGTCAAATACATCAACAGGAACATGTGCAAATTCTTCAATTGGTTTTGTCATGTATTCGGATACCCAATCATTTGCTGACATCTTCCAAGTTAATTGATTTTTGTTTTTACCAAACTTTTCAATACCAACAGGATAGAACATAATCAATCTTTGTTCATCAAGTTGAATTCTTGAAATCTTATCTCCATTTTCATCAAATGCATCTGGTAGCATTTCTGCTTCAATCAATGTTTCGGCACGGATATATGTTTCTTTAAAGATCATTTCACTCTCAGCAAATGCATCTAAAGTGAACTCTGTATAGGATGTAACTGTTTGCGGATCTGTAGAAACTTTAAATGTCCATCGATCCTGTACCCATTGTTGAGGACCATATGCCGAATGCATTGGTCGGTTGACAAGTCTTTGTTCCGCTTCATAATTTGATAGAGGTCCTGGTGCAACTGTTGGTATTGTTGCATTTGGACGTAGACGATGATTCAAATAATCAGCAAGTACCCAATCTTTAAACCATGATTTTGTTTGTCTTTCCATACCAAAAGTTTTACTATCATTATACATGAATACATCATTATTCAATTCTTGATATTCGGTTGTTGGACCCATATTCATAAATAAAGCTTGTTCTTCAAGTGCAGTATAAACATAATCATATACTGGTGCCATGTTCACTGTATTTGCATTTACAATATAAACTTCTGGATCAACTGCACCAAAGATTGCTTTATCTCCAATCCAATCAGTCAACTTTAACTTAGTCCATTCATCAGTAATTTCTTGAGCAAATCCCATACCAAACCATTGATTGACTGGAATTGGTCTTGTCAAATCAAAATATGGCGCTCGTTGTACAATCTTATTCTCAAACTCAATATCATTAATTGGTGTAGTTTCAAACGATTGTTCAATATATGAATCATGTGTTGTTGTTTCAAACAGGAATGTATTCGATTGAATGTCATGATGATATGTTCGTAACGATTCAATTGATGGTCTACTGTCAATTGTCATTCTTGGCATTGCATATCCATCATACCAAGTAATCTCTTTATCTAAATCAAACCAAACACTATCATGAAGATATTCAGCCGCAAGATAATGAGGTATACGGTCATTCATGTTAACTAAGCGATGCCGATCAGGTATATGAATGTTTCTTTCATGTTCACCTTCAAGTTTAACTTCACCAGTCACATCATTGAATGTTGCTTCATCATACATTGTTGATGTTGTAAAGTATTCTAAATTTGCATTATGTTCATAAACAACTTCAATTTCAGGAAGTGTTTTAAATTTCGGAGTGTGTGCAGTATAATATTGGTCTCTTAGTTTCGTTTCAAGAAGTGCTTCAGTGATTACTTCATCATACCAAGGACCAATACTATCTGTAAGATTGATTGTATAGTCAGCCCACAATGTTACTACATGTTCAAGTTCAGTATGTTCATCAACTATTTGCTTCATTTCAACTACAGAAGATAAGAAATCTCCTGTCATTACAGTATACGGAAATGTATTGTTTTGAAGGTCGTGTTTCTCTTCTCTTGTTGGCACAATTGATGGCAATGGATCAACTCTTACGGTTGGCATATAACCACCACCATCTTCAACAATAGGATAGATCAAAGATTTTTTAGTTATAACCCAATTTTCCCAACGACCTTCAACAGGCTTTTCTGTAAGAGGTATTGTGCGCCATCGGTCAAACATGTTAATTACATATTCAACTTCATTATCTTCATCTGTATCATGAGATACATCAATCTCTTGGTGTAGGTTCTCACCGGTGAGTGTTGTTGCAAAGAATAGATTTGCCTGCAAATTATACTTATGCTCATTCTTTACACGAATTGATGGTCTACTGTCAACAGTCACAACTGGAATACGATCAAGCACATAATCTAAAATTGGATATCTCATCATATTCTCATAGATATAGTCATAATATTTTGCAGCAATAATTTTATTTGGATCAATAGCTTTATTTCTATCTAAAATATCAATTACATATTCAATTTCATTTTCTTCATCAGTTGTTTGTATAGTTTCAACTGATTGAGTAAATGGTACTGTTGTCATTGATTCATATGTTGCAGTCATCACATTATTGCGATATTGTTCAATTTCATTAAATGCAACTGCTCTTACAGTTGGAATATATTCATCAACATAATCAGAAATGGTATAAATTTGTGGTCGTGCAGGTAGCAACTCAAAGAATTTTGGTGCAATAATATCATCTAAGTCTAATAACATCCAGCGGTCTCTCAGATCTACCACATATTCTAATTCTGGATTATCATCAAGTCGAAACTCCGCTTCAATGAATCGATGGAAATCATCACGGCTATCGACTCTCGGTGCTTCCCTAGCCGGTGGCATTGTATGACTAATTGCATTTGAAGTGTTTGCTTTTTTCTTTTTAATTCTTGTACTTTGAACTGTATCTGGATTAGCAACAGCCATCATACTGTTTGAACGATACTGCTCAATTTCATTGAAAGCAGTAGCCTTTACAGTTGGAATATATTCCCAAGGATTATCTGTAATTTCATAATTGTCCATATTTGGCTGAATATATTTCCAGAACTTAGCTGCAATAATATCATTCAAATCAATAATCTTACCACGGTCTTTCATATTAATTATAATTTCTTCTTCATTCTCTTCTGTAAATTCAGACATCATTTCAACATCTTGATCTGCAAAACGAATTAAAGATGATACAATGTTTGCAGTTGAGTTTGTTATTACTTCATCACTCTTTCGTATTTTTGTCAAACCTTTTATACGAACTGTCGGAATGTGTTGTAGGTTGCTTTGTACAATTTCATTTCTCTGTATATCTCTTCCAATTATATCCCAGAATTTCTCACTAATAATATTATCAAGTGCCAAATATTTCCAACGGTCATTAATTGGAATTCCCATCTCAACTTCAGTCAACTTTTCAAGAAGACCAAATTCACCTTCAATGTGCTGGTGTGCTGTATATGTCGGCCATGTATTGGCTTCAACAATCCATGTATTCGGTGCCTGCAGTTGTTGTTGAATTGTTTCTTGACTTACTTTGCCTGTATATACCAAGTCTCGAGTATAATCTCGAATCGGTTCTCTCAAATGGCAATCTGTAATTTTTGTCCAATAGAATGTTTTGATTTTATCTTCTCTTGCAATTGCACAATTCCTTGAAAGTATTGGTTGGTCAACATGTACATAATGTTCACCCCAATATGAATCAAGTTTCACATCTCCAAATCCATCTGTAATTACAACCACTTCTGCTGTATTTGAATTTATTTCATCTGTATAGATTGCTTGCCATGCATATGCTCTCATGTTTAATTTCACATCATTAATGATTGATGGCCATAAGAACAACTCATGTCTTTGTAAACGATCTGGTCCAGGACAATCATCATTTATGTAAGCTTGAATGAAGTACCTTTCAAAATATGAAATAGTATCTGTATATCGGATTGGCTTGCAGGATTGAATTTCAGTGACAACTTCAATTTCTTGTGTCTGAATTGTTTCAATAATTTCTTGGACTTCTGATGGTGCATGATAAACAATTGTTTCTACATCTTCAAGTTCAATACTCATGTCTTCATGGTCAAAATTGTAGAAGTAGTAATCACCTACGGCAACTGTTCCTTCAGTTGTATCTGGTGGACATCCACCTCTTCTGTCTAGGAATGGATGTATCTTCATTTTCAAATAACGATCAACTATTGTATGGTGATAAATCCATCCGTAGTCACAGACGTACACATCATTATAATTTACTAGTACTTGTACAGATTCAGCCATTAACGGAGGTATATGACCTGAATGTATATCATCAAACTTTGGTTCCCAAGTTTGGTCAAATGTTGTATCTGTTTTTTGTCGGTCAAAGAAAGGACCGTGAATATATCTTAGTGGTTGTTCAAGAACAAGTTTTGCTTCAACATCTCTAAACGGTGCGGCATCAATTTCAATTACACAATCACCAGCAGTTGGCTCAAATGGTGTGTGTCCACCATCAATTGTGATAACATATTCTGGATCAATGTATGGTTTGATCGCACCTCGGCTATTATCAAATCCTGGAAACTTAGTTCGTGCCCATCCATATCGGTTATCTCCATCGTCAAATGCTGCAGCATAATTGTGTGGTCCATAGCCATCAATCTCATAAATCATTTTGAGATTGAGTGTTATATTTGTATCACTTTCATCATATGGATGTGGTGTGTAACGTGTACTACAATCTTTGTAGAGCCAACCATATCGATCCCAGTTAGTATCAGTTTGTGTAAAGTTGAGTGCCGAATTGTCAAGAGTTTTTGGAGCAAAATCACGGGTATAATACTGAATATCAAACCTACCAAAATCAATACCATCTGCATCGAAGAATAAGTGGACACATTCTAAGTCAAGGAGACTTGGTCTATGTCCGCTATCCCAACCTTCTTCATTATATTGAGCTTTGTTATAATCACGATCAAATGTGTAAATTAAGCTATCAAAGAATTTTTTTTTTGGGTCTATTCTGTAGTTTTTAATCGTTGCGACAATAGCAGTACCAAAGTTTTCACGAATGCGCACCTGTTCAGAACCTCCATATCTGACAGGAACCTTTCCGTCTGCTTCACTTACTAATATTTGATCTGCAATTATAGTTTGTTCGTTCTTTAAGAACCTGGCTCTTGTTTTATCAAATGTAAAGACATCTTCAATTGAATCAAATAAACTGTTATATCTTAAAAGTTCATCAGGCATTTTATCGTAGTTTCTTGCACCGAATGTAGAACCCCAATTCAAAACAGTATTTGAATCAAACCTTTGATTTCGAACCTGTAATACAGTTGTATTTGCGGCATCCAGTGAACCATATGGTTCCCAAGGCATATCAAGTGGTTGATTGTCCCAAGACATTTTCAAATTTCCAAACTTTGGATATAATCCAATATCTTTTTCTGACGTTAATGTTGATATTGGCTTCATCATTGCACTTTGATCACCAAAATCAAGCATTGTGTATTGTATCATTTCTACATTTTGTTTTTCTTGTATTTCACCGTTTGCTGTATTGGCCTTTTCAAAGTAGGGACTATCTGGTAAGAATCCACCAATGTCTGTATAATAATCAATGTTTACTTTTGTATCCATAATCAATGGAGTTTCAACAACTACTGGCGGTCTTGTAATTGCAAGTGACTGACCAGAATGCATTCTTGTTGTGAACACCTTAAACCGTTCGGATGTATCAGAGAATTCAGCACCTTGTGTTGAATCAAAAGTCGTCCTATCATACCATCCCATATTGCGGTCAAATAGTGGACCATCAATATTCAACATTTTGGCATGGTTTAATTTTGCTTCCTCAAAACGTGTATTTGCTATACCAAGTACAATACTATTTGAAGAAATATTGTATTGGAAGTTGCTCATATCAATTCGAATAGCACTATCTAGATGATCATAATTCCATATTGTCGGTTGTTCTGTGGGAATATCAACCTTTGGCATTAATCTTTCATCACGAATTTCTAAAGCAATATGTAAGGAATCCATATCTGCTTCACCAATTCTCATCTTATCGGTTGCAGGAACACCTTCTTTATAATCTGCAAACAGTAAACAATAAACAGGTCCTGAATATTCAACTAAAAATTTATGACAATTGGTAACTGGAATATAATCTGTAACTGAATTACCAGTCATTGATACTGATGTATGGTCAACAATACCAAAACTATGATTTACCATTCTTGGTAATTGAATTCGTTCTGCTTTCCAAAGTTCAGCTTTAATATCTGGTAACTCACGGCTATCAAATAAAACTAAGTTTTGTCTCGGTGTTACATGAAATGATATACGATTATAATCCGTAATACGATACATGTATCCAGTATAATCTTGACGAATAACTTCAGTTGGATTCAACCAAACGGTTCTGCCTTTATCGTCAATTGTTCCAACAATATCACTTAATTGTATATTCTGAATTTGAACAAAGCCACGATTTTTTGTTAACACCTCAGTGGTTGGTAAGTAAGAGCCACGATATTCAATTGTGTTACCAGAAATTGTTGGTGTATAAGATTTGGCTGGCTCATTTGAAAAGTTTCTTGCATTATGATCATGCCAATCGGCAGTACATCGTTTCGGTCCACCACCATCATCTGAAAAATCTGGTTCAAGCGGATCTACACCCAATGATACCGCATTAAATGCATCTTTATCTAGGTCCCAAGTCCAGAATGGATTCTCTGTAAAGTTGATCGGAAAGCCATCATAGAATTTATCAGTGTGACTATTTTTTGAATGTTCTGTATCAAAATATGTTCGTGATGCTTCTCCCATTGAATCACGAATTAAAATTCTTTTACCTGGATTGTTTCCAACGGTGCGTTCAATAATTTCTTCAACAGTAGCAACATGATTATTAATTGGCTGGTCTCTTCGGTCTCCAATTTTACCACCGAATGCTTCAATTAAATCTGTCTTCCAATTAGCTTTATCTTCGACATTGACTAATTTAATAAATGATTCAATGGCTACATGACCATCATAGTGAAATTGTTCTGTAATTAATGTTTGAAATTCCTTTGATGTGCCATAACCTGTAAGCTTGCATCCGCCTGTATGAGAAAACCGACCCCAAGGTGGTTCAGTTTCAATTGAGTCAAATGTTATTTCAAAATCTAGTGGATCATGCTCTGTAGATCCGTGGTCAAAAGATAATGACGAACCTTCACATTTACGGAATTCAGTGAATGTACTGCTTTCTGGACGAATCAATACATCTTCAACATATAAACGGAATGCTTCAAATACATCAACAAAAGCAACTTCTTCAAATCTTGGATATACTTCTGTTTCTTTAATTGTACCATCAACCTTGGCATCAACTTCTACAAATGTATAGAAATCTCGTTCTTCAGTAGATTGTGATTCCATCTTTTTATGTGTGATTTGTATACGTTGAATTTCTTCATGCGTATCAACCATACATTTTGCAGTTTCAGTATAAATTTCAATTTTAGGAAATGCAGTAACTTTTAAATGCTGTTGCATTTCCCAATCAATACGATTTCTTACAAACGCAATAAAACCAGCAGGATGTAAATCATCAAACAAATTCATATCAATTTCTTCTGGCTTCAAACTTGTGATAATTTCGTATGAATATGTTTGATAATAGTAATTATCTTGAATATGTTTTTCAGAAGAAAGATTACTATTATTTTCTAAGAAGAATGGAATAGGATCAAAAAGTATAGTTTCTTCAAGTCCAAGTTCTGCTGATAAACCGTGTATGATATTAGGATGATCATATTCTCTCAATTCTGGTTTGTCAAGAAACTTTACTTTATCTTTTGCTTTTGCTAGTAAACCTGCTTGAGTTGCTTGTACTCTTGCTACACCATAACCAAGTTCGGGTTCAATCTGTGATACATTGGCAAGGCCTTCCCATGAATGAAGTGCCTTGACTGGCAAAGTCATCAATTCATTTTTATTGTGAGTATCAAATAGAATATCAGAAAGATGAAGTGTATTACTTGATGTATAGAATTGAATGTTTGCAGTAGCAATTTGATTGTTTGCTTCAAGCCAGCGAGGTGCAATAAAACGATGAACATGGAAATCTTCTGTCAGCAAATTTGTATTTGACAAGAAGATATTATTGCTGATTGATTTTACACCCTGAAAATAAGCAGGCTCACCATCAATCAAAACAAATGTATTTGCGTCCATCAAGTATGTATTTGGATGTTGCAAATCAAATGTTAAATCAAAATACTTGGTGATATGTGCAACTTTGTTTGTATTGATAACTTTTGCAGCAGGTGCAAACTTATATTCTAGACCTGATTTGTTGATTTGAAGTTTATCAATTGGTCCAAGTTCTTTCCAATCACCGGGCAATTGCGATGCTGTATTTGCGTTTTGAAAAACTAGTGGAGAATTATTTGCAATAAAATCAGTCAAGTTCATATGTAAGAAAGAACTGACTTGCTGATATTTCATTACAGTGTTTAAATGAAATGCATAATCTGAAAACTGATAATCTGTTTGTACAGTTTGAACCTCTGCATTTGCAAATGCGGTTGCACCACGATATTCATTATCAAATTCAATTACATCACCAGGTGAATGTAAATATCCTGGATTAAGAACTTTAATTTGTGTAACTGAATATTCTTCTTGACCGACAACTTCACCGACACCATCAGCATATCCAAATTCATCTTTCATATGGTGTCCAATACCACCATCAAGAACTTTTAATCTACCAACTGTTTTTCTTACAGTATTTTTTGCCTTTTCTTGGCCTGTAATAATATCATATCCTATAATTTCTTCATTTGCTTCAAATGTACCGTTGATAAAAATCAGGTCAAGATATGCTCGTACAGTATTAAATCTTTCCTTGACTTCAGTTGCTCTTACAGTTGCAGTTGCTTTACTTTTTACTCCAACAATTCGTGTATTGTAAAAACGTTCAACAGTTGCATGAACATCAATTTGCATCCAACGTCTTTGAATATGATTGGTATCTGAAAGACGGAGTATGTCAACTTTAGGATAATATAATTCAATCTCATCATCAAAGAAAATTCTAAAGAACCAATACATGGAATCTTCAGTACCTCTTTTTTGATAGTAATCAAGAATTCTTTTTGTGAGGGTATTTGGATCTAATCGGCGAAAGATACTATGGTCAAGAGAAATATTTCTTTTGAAATATTTTTTGTAGAGATTGCGGACAGTATCATATGCCGTATCATTCTCCATATTTTTAGCGAAGTTAAAAATATTTTGATAGACATTCTTAATAATATAGATCTGTCCTGTTGTTCCATTTAAAACAACTTCATTCTTATAGAATGTATTGGTATCTGTACTATAATCAAAATAAAATTTGCCGTCTGCCGCAATTTTAATAATTGCTTTAGCTTTTGATAACGTACCATAAATTATATCACCGACTTTACAATCTTTTGGATCATTAAAGATCACTATTGATGATTCAAGAAAATCATAGTATTCTTCAATGAATTTTACAAATTGTGGATATTGTTCAAGAAAGTAATTCGGAAATTGACTTTCAATTAAATCTCTGGGTGAACTCATAAGGATTTAAACATCCCATTTTTTGTAAGTGTCTGTTCGTTTTTGACACGGCTAACAAACGGTTCTGGTGTAATTTCAATATCTTCTTCAAGAACAGCCAATATTTGTTCTTTTGATGGAGAAATAATAAATGTGTCTGGATCAACAGTAACAATTAATTCTGTTTTACCTTCTGCCATATATGGCAGAAATGTTTCAAGTTTAAATAAACCATTTTCATAATCAATTTTAGCGATATTCTTAGCTACCATAGTAGTTTCTGTTTTGCCTGAAATTGAAATATCATTAACCACAGAAACATTTCCATCAAAATCATTACTTTCTTTTAAGTAACAGTTTTTTATATAATTATTATGTTCATCAACATAATCAAAAGAAGAAACTCTGAGAGAACCTTTTTTAATTTTGTTATTGAAATTTATTTTATAAAAACTTGGAATACCAATATCAAGATTAATTCTTTGATACAAAGCTATTGTAACATGAGTTGCAATATAATTTTCATCTTGTTTATCAACTAAACGAGTAACATCTGAAATATGAAATTGTTTTTCAAATTTTAATAAGTTTTCTTTTAAATGATCTCGTAAGAGTATTTTTGTTTCATTTATAATTACACCTTCAGTGGAAGTAATTTCTTCTGCATTATAAATTATATTACAATTTAATTTTAAAAACGTATAAATCGGATCAATTATTTTGGGTGTAATCGTTACAATGCTTAAATCTTTAAGTTTGTTATAAACTTCTGACCGTTGAATGCCTGAAAGTGCAATTTGATTTTTTGGTTTTACTGCACAGAAAATTGTGCCATATGAAGGAGGATCATTGTCTTCACCACCCCAAACAGAAATAGTATCAATATAATTAAAGTATCTTAATAATGCAATTTCATAATCCTTCACAGTAACTAACCTGTTTTGGCTCATGAAAGATTTTCTGGCACTTAACCGAATTGTTTCAATATCTTCCTCATTTTGTCCAGAGCCTGAAGGATCAATTGTTCGTATCACATGATTGACAGATATTTCATCTTTCTTTTTTAAACGAAATTGAACACAAGCATTACCCTCCGTTCCTCGAGTGACTAGATAATGCAATTCAATACAGTTATTATTTTTAACTGCTCTACCTAATCTACCATCACCAAATATTAATTCATACTTACCTTCATAATTTTGTTCAATAAAATAAATTTTTGAATCTTTATTTGCGAGTGTTATATCATCGGCTCGAAAAAATCTTTCTCTTTCTTGTGATTCACGGAATGGTTTTATATAAACTTCAAGAGTATCAAGATCAATATCTCTACTTGGTATTTCATATCTTTTTTCAAGCATGAGATTATTAACTACTATTTCTTCTCTTTGATATGATCCTTGAATAAGTGTTAGAGGTTCCTCAAAATTTCTTAGCTTTGAAACATTAACACGATTTCTTAGAACAAAAGGAAATGTATCTTCATTAATATTCTTACCAATAAATTCAGTATATCTTTCAACTGGGAGAGGACCGCGGAAATTTTCAACGCCTGTTAAACGAAGTAATACTTTTGCTGTGGCGCATTTCTTTGAGCGAGGAGTGTAGCCCATTTGCTTTGCAATTGATACAACATTCTTTCTCTTCTGTGCTGTATCTAAGTACATTTCACTTGAGATTTGATTCAAGTAAAAGGCATTGTATTGTGTATTATAGGCGAGAAGGTCAATAACAAAATTTAAACCTGAGGCTTCAAAATCATAATTCGCAAATTCAGAATTATTTTGTACATAACTAAGAAAGTTTTTTCGTATCTCATTAAAATCTAATTCACTTATATGTTCTTTAGGTATTTTAGACATTGATTAGCGAATCTGTTTGACAGTCCTCTCAAATGTTATTTCATTTGATGGTTCCGTGTTTAAGTAAAATGTAAGCTTTATTTCAAGATTATATAAATCATTTTGAAGTTCAATGTTTTTAACTGTAATACGTTCTTCATAATTTTTTATTTGGTCTTTAATGTCTGTCTTTAATGAATCAAGACCAATAAAATCATTTGGTTCAAATAGCCGATTTTGAATTCCAATACCAAAATCTGGATTATAAACTCTTTCCCCAGGACGTGTAAAAAGTATATGATTTATAGAACGAAAGATAGCGGCTTTCCCCACAACATGATTTACACGCATTGTATTTGGATGTGGTAGAAATTTTAAATCTAAATCTATGTACTTGGACATTTATTATTTATGCTATGCTATTCGATAAAATTTAATTGTTGAGTCGATTAATTCAAAAATAAATTCATTGAGCTTTTTATCATCATCATGACCAATTAAAATGTAAGGCAAGAATGCGGTAGTATCTTGTTTTACATAGATTTCTGCTGAGAAGATTTTTTGTGCCAGTCTTCCAAAACGAAACATCGTATTTCCATCACTGTTTCTTTCATAGCCTTTTCGATGTGTATGCAAGAATGCATCGCCAGTTGACGTTGCAGAAGCAAATGGAAACCCTCCGAGATGAACTTGCAGTTTATCTAAATCTTTATTCTCACCACATCCTCCTGCACTACTAATACCAGTACCTAATATTATCTCATATAGATATTTATAGTTTGTATTTAAAGCTTTATCGGTAGTTAATGTAATCGGATCGCCATTTGTTTTGGTAAGATATGCACCAGCTAAATATCGTGTGCGTAAACTTTTATCAACCTTAAACGTATTATCCGTGTTTGAATATCCAATTTCACCTTGAATTGTTCCATCAAGAATAGGTTTCAAAGTGAAATTAAATTCTGCAGTTGAAACAAGAGGATTGAATTTCACTTTAAATGCTATAGGCTTCGGTGTATACCCAACAGCTGGATTTCTTGCTATACTATTTTGTGTCATAATACCAATTAGATCACTTGGTGATTTTTTTGGCATTAAATTTTGTATTGTACCCTCATCAAGACCATCAAGAATAAATGGATTTGGACGACCATGTATATTTGCTTTTAAAGTATTACCAACAATGCCTAGATCTTGTTCAACAAGTCCAAGTCTTTCTGCCATCCAACGAACTGGATAAAAAGGTAAGCCTTGTGGTAAATAACTTAACAAGATAAGAGAGAATCCAAATTCATTTGTTAGTGCAGCCTCTTTGGCATGTAGTTCGTTCCAAATTCTTCTTTCCCATGTCTCAAGTTGATAATCTTTATCTCTTTTTTCTCCATCTTCTTTTGATTCAACTTTATTTTCATTTTTACTTGATGATGTTAATCTTGCACCCGTAGACTTACCCAGGTCAAACATATTTTGAACATTGTCAACCTTTTTTTGTAATTCAAGCAATATACTTTCTTTTAATTGGCCTGCCCTTTTATGCATTTCTGCAGAAGCAGGATATGCATCTGAAACAAATCGATTAGCATCAATAGTATCTTTGCGATATTCATCATCTTCTGGTGCAGTCTTTGTATATAAAGTATCAATTCTGTCCGCAATATCAGCCGCTCTTTGAGGATCTACAGCACGAATTCTTCCTAAGAAATGGCGAACAGTTGCGTTTTGACTTGGCTTCCAATTTCTTTTTGTAGTCTGATTTGGTAATTTTGATGTATCACATAGAACAGCAGCCATTTGATCATAATCACGTTCACGGACATATTTGCCCTGCACTTTACCCGCAAGTTGAATACTCAAAAGTAATTGTATGATATTAATTAACTCTTTAAGTATACGAATAAGATCTAAAATTCTTTGCTTAACATTTTTTAGAAAATCAATAATCGCATCAAATGCAGATGTATTTGGTTTAAATAGATTTTTAAATCCAAGAATTTCATTTTGAAGTCTTTTAATATCTGCAGTGAGACCAACAATATCTGAAAAATTAGCAGAAACCCATGTACCAACACCGGCATCTGTGAAATGTTCTGCCACTTCGGCAACAATAATACCTGAACCTACATAATCATAGTAACCAGCACCATTCTCTTTTCCTATCATAACATATTGTCCTGGATGAAACTTATCAATCTTTGTTGAAAATCCTTCTCGACTTGAATCAACTTCGATAATAAATTCATACATATAATCAGTATCAGCAATTGTATTGAAGTTATAGAACTTATCCATATAACTTTCATACAACGATGAGCGGCCAGAATTTGCATAGAAATTACTTAAAAATGTTATTTGCGCACCTTTAAATCTCATTTCATGTTCGTGAATGAAAGGCAGTCCATCAGAATCAGTCGCCCAATGAGATTCCTCAATATATTTTATCTGGTCTTTTTTACTTTTAATAATACGATCAATTCTATCTGTTAAATCCGACTCGAGATATTCTTTTGTGTTGTGTGTGATTTCAGTTTTGATTTTATCTTCTTCATAAAGCTTTTCATTTAATCTGTTAGAACGATCAACCTGTGACATATCAGGTGGTGTTAATGTCACAATAGTTTCATTGACAACATTTTCACCAATTTTAAATAATCTTTCTTGTGACTTAGTTAAATTTTGAAGTGCATTTGCTTTTACAAGTGCTGTTGCAGTATGTGAACTTTGATAGACTGCATATGCAGTATAGAAAACTTCTCGTTCTGATTGAAATGCTGCAGCATTTGGATACTCACTTACATTGTTTAATTGATTAAAATGTTTTTCATCTGATTTAAGTTTTGTATAGAAGGTGTCAAAATCATGTTTGGCTGTGCCATTAAGTGACACCTTAACGTATTCTTTATAATCATAATATTTTATTTCATCTTCAATTTCAGCAATATCTTCTTGTAATGTCCTATATTCACGATTATGTTTTAAACGATACTCAACCATCGCATCAAGACCTTGGTCTCCCAATTTCTCTTTATACTCCTTATCTCGCTCCAATTGCTTTTCAAAGGCAGCTATGAGTCGGTCCTTTCGATCATTTGTCATTGCTTTAAGTGGATCCGCTTCGATCATTCGGTAAGGTTTTAGATCAGGATCACTATAATTTCTTCGTTGAGTATCCATATCAATGCGCTTTAAATTGTGAGCCGCATTTTTTGTTACAGAAACTCCTTTAAGTTCCTTAATTTTATCAACGCATAGAACTTTAATACGCTTTCTTTTTGGTCTGAATAATGAATCATATTCTTTTAATAAACCCTCAACAGTTGGAAATTTGAACAAGTCTCCAATTTTTGCAACTGCCTCAATCCAATTATCAACTGTTGAACCTCCACCAGAATTATAACTGATAGCAAAATAAAGATAGATTGCATCATAAAAGCCCACTGGTATTTCTAGGTTTCTAGCCGCCTTTTCAAAGTCTGTAAAGTTACGATCAAAATGAGCGAGTTTCTTATCAGCACCTTCCATATAAAAAGGTGAATCTTTATTTTCAAAATAAAATTTTAATTTGTTTTTGAGTTTATCACCATTATCAATAATTTGCTCTGCAAGATTTTTCTCAAATGGAAGATTGTATGGAAGGTTAGGATCTGAAACATCATAGAATTTTTTATATGCGTTATCTGCCTGTTCTTTTAAACTTGTGGTTGGAAGGCCTTGAAAGCTTGTGTCAGCAAGATTTGGTGGTACAACCAATGCATACATACCCAAACGTAAAAACGAATCAAGAGCATTGTATAAAATGCCTGCCAAATAGTTGACAACAGCATTCATAAAATTTGGAAGGAAGAATAAAAAATCACGATATAAAGATATTGCAGTGATTGCAAAGTCAAAAACAAACACTACATTATTTTCAATACGTTGTACATTATCAAGAAGATATTTTGAATCTTCGAGACTAATACCAACAAAATTATTTCCTAATTGGAGTGTTTCCCACTCAGAATTAATTTTAGTTGAATCTTTATCTGAGAGTGCATCACCAAATTGTGTCAAATGTTTAGCTACACTCATTTAGAATGTCCTTTATTTAAAAGCATATTTTCAAATTTTTCAACGTGTGTTAAAACTTTTTCTAAACTATTCTTAACACGTTCAAAATCAGCCAACTGTCTTTGCAGTTTTTTGACATCATCATTCTCATCCGTTTGTGAGGTAGTTGTATTCTTCGGTGTCGCATTCTCTTGCATACTTATCTGTTCCTACAATATGATATTTTTTATAATTTGCACCACAGCCGGCTGCTTTTCTGTAATCATCGATTTGGTCATCAATATGTTTTTCATATTCATACAGCGCACGAACCGAAGTTCTTGTTCGGTCAGCGACACCATTTGGTTCAAGATACCAGCAAATATATTGTGCGAGTTTTACTGCCAAATTTTTTGGACTTCCAGTAGACAATGCTTTATAGTGTGTATTTGCCGATTGAGTCCACTTATCAACATCTGCACCATTAGAATTTACCAGTCCTTTCATAAGTGAAAACGAACCTATGATATTGTCAATTTCACCAAAACTACTACCAGATATTCCATATCGTCCTAATGCACTTGAATAGTCACCAGGAAGTGCAGAACCCGGAGAAGCTGGTATTGAAGAACAATCAAGATATTGTTTTAAATGAGTTGTATTTTTAGCTGAATGATTTCCCCAACCATTTTCAATCTTATCATTCCATTTACTAAGATTTGTTGGAAATAAAATATCAGCCAGACATTCTTTTTGTTTTTCTTTTGGAGTATTAGGTGAATCTTCATTAAACCCACCATTAAGTTTAGTGTGATAGCTTAATGCAATACCTTTCGGTTGCATTTGTTTAGCTAATTGATCATAAAACACTCCAATATTTGTTTCATATAATAATGAAAATAAAGATGGTGTAAAATATTTATACTTTTTCAGAAGAGGATGTTCTATCTGTATGCGATCATTATAAGTTCCATTTTCAACAACTTCATTCTTAAAGTATGGTTCTTTCCAATTGAAATCTTTAGCGTAAGCAAATAATGGATTTTTAGTAATATTTGGATAATAAAACTGAGTAAAATTAAATTCCTTTTTATCAATATTTGCAATTGATGTTGTATCGTTTGGATGCCAATTTCTCATTATAGGATGGTGCATAAATTCATCACCATCAATTGAACAAAATTGTTTACCAACAATTGTTACCTTTATTCTTGATTCTGAACTATAGATATCATCTTTACCAAAAAGAGTTCGAAATACTTCATTGATAATATCAAGAATTGGATCAAGCGCCCAACAGACAGGTACCGTAACAGTAATACATTCTCCAAGTAGACAAATTTTTAGACTGGGATTTTTACATTTTATATCTACAAAATCATATTTACCGGCTCGAGTACCATTAATCGCATTAATACGAAGAGTTTCATCATAAGGTCTTCTTGGTATAAATGCCATGTGTACATCAACTGATGTGCCGCCATTACCTTGATGATGATAACCAGTAGAAAAATGTTGGTTGTAAAATTTTTTGTGTGAAGATTGCCTTTTAGTATAAGGAGATGCTGTAGGACTTGTCATATGTTTAGCGGCTGGACTTGCATTTGTCGGGGATTGGTCTGACTTTGAACCTATCCAAACTTGTGTGTATGAACCTGTAGGTTCATTTACACCACCAGTAACTCCACCAGGAACTCTTTGATTGTGGTGTCTTTCAAATATTTGAAGTGCAACACCAGTTTGAAATCCATTTTTAACATCTCCCCAGTCACCTTCCCAATCCATATCATGTTGCGAGAAATCAACTGTACGATAAATGCGGCTACCACTTGAGGCATTCTTCTTACAAGCCATGTGATCATTATAATATCCTACATTCATAATAACTTCACCACATTCTTGATAATCCATTGCCATAGCGAGAGGACCTGGATTACTAAACTCTTCTCGGTCTAATGCTCGAGTCAGATCATTATTATATGGATCCTGACCAAGTCCAACACCTTTATGTTTTTTAAGTGTTTTCTTGTCTGTATAGTTTCCACTTTTTAATGCTGGATCAGGTGCAAGCCATGGACTTAAATAGTCATAAAAATTTTTCGAAGGTACTTTCATTGCATCACCAACATATTGTGAATCTGGATTCCAATTCTTGTTGATGATAACTTCAGGGCAAACAACAGTTGCAGTACCTACAACTTTGTCATAAACACCTTTGATTTTTTTAAAAAAACTTCCACTTGTAAATAAATTTGTTGGCATACTATTTCCTTAAAAACTTCTCGACATTGTTTTATTTGTGCCACCTGATGCAGAACTTCCACTAATTGATGATGGCTTTGTTACAGCCGCTGGTTTTGCTGCACTTGCTAATCCTTTCACCGAACCTGCACCACCACCAGAAATTGATGTGCAAAAACCATATGATACGGCTGTAAATGTTCCTGCCGTACTACGATTTGGAACACCTTGAAAAACTAATTTACAACCAGAATCATATAGCTCACCTTCAATTTTTAACACTCTTCTTAACTTTTCAAGGTGTTTATCACCCGTACCTTTTTTTAACCACTGCCAGCCTAATCCGGGTTTTCTACCACCTTTCGGATCTGGATAATCATATTCCCAAAGTTGTAAAATTACTTTAAAATATTGATCTCTTTTTGGATGAATACCTGGATCACCTCTCCCTCTTCTTCCAAAATCATTTTCACTACCATCTGGCCAGTACCAAGGATCACTCATACAGTCATATGTTGAAAGTCCTTGTTCCGACCATCTTGTACCTCGTTTTGATTGAAACCAATTCCATTGGTAGTCAAACATCTCTTTAGCATCTGTTGCTCCTGATCTGCTCATTGTTCTTTTCCATGATTTATCTGTATTGCCACCTACAAAGCACCACCATAATGCAGTCCAAGAGTCAGTTCCATTTTGATATCGAGAAAATACACCAGAGTAAGGTCCAAACCAAGCCTTCCCTCTATTTGTATGTAATGGTCTTGTGGTATATTTCCCAGAGTCAACATAAGTTTTGAAATTTAACAATATTTCCAAACCACGTACAGTAAATTTTGTTTTTTCTTTTAATGCAAAGTCAAGTTCTGCTAGGTGAGGTGCTTTAAATAAATTCCTCCAGTTACTTGAATTTGACAAATCAAATGTAACAGGTTTTGGTTTTGGCGGGTCATGTTTCTTCAAATTAAGATGCTTATCAAGACTTTTCATTTCTGCAAGGTGATTTGTATAATACATTCTACAACCTTTTGCTTTTGTCCAACCAGTGACCAAATAATACTTAAAACCTTTAGCTGCACTAAATTCTTTTAATATACCTTTCCACAATAAATCTGAATTACCCTTCACCGTTTCAAAAATTTGTTTTAATTCAACATCAACGTATGATACATTTCTACCATCCTTACCAGCCCAAGCAATTCCATTATTTGTGATACCAATTATATCTGAATTACTTGCAGTCGGCCAATCAGTCATACCTTTTGTTTCATCATATGCACCACAAGGTCCAGCTGGTGCTGGCTTTGGTTCTGCTGCTACGACTTTTACACCGCCAATGCTTAAACCTCCTTTAAAAAATCCTTTAGGCATTGTTGGTAGACCACTGATAATACCTTTTGTTCCGAGCATAGATTATCCTAGGTAGTAAACTTCTTGATTTACAGGATTGGTATCTACAACTTCAAATTCAACTACTCTCAATGGAAACACATCGAGCAATCTAGGTGGAGCAGTAACAGAATCTTTAATACTAAAAATATATGTACCATCTGCTGTTGATGTCGAAGGATTTAAAAATACTTTATTTCCTGACATCGTTAAATTAACTGCAGTCATACCAAGTTTATATGAAGCAGTGAATGCATCCATTTTATAATTGTATTTTAGTTTATTACTATTTGTACCTTTTGAGCATAAATTAAATGTTCTCGTTGGATTATAAGTTAAATATTCATTTTCACTATCAGCAGTAACTGTTCCATCCATGAATACTGCATTGAAATATTTTGCCCAGAATTCAAGTATTCCGCCATTTGTTGCTGTTAAGTAATAGTCGGCATCTTTATCATAATCATGGAAGAACTTGGCTGCATTTGATCCACAAGAAGGACCTTTCTTCAGCACCTTGAACCGATGTGGATTTACAATGTCCGCAACTTCAATAAGCATACCACAATCTTTATAGTCTGCTTGCTGCATAGGGGCACTAACAAACTTTGGATCAGTATAACGAATTAATTTACCATATGGTTCATCTGTGAAGAAATCTGGGTTATATTTTACTCTTTGAATTGTTAAACGATCACCCGCAGAAAAACCATGTGAAATTGGATGATTGTCTTTCATCGTTTCAAGAATGATATACCGGTCATCGCCATTTGAGAAATACAATTCACCCTTTTCTTCTTCATCAATTCTCAAATCATAATCACCTGGGAAAACTACAGCACCTTTAGTATGTTTTAAATGATTTGGTCCATGAAATACATGATTGAAAAATTTACCTCGTAACGCACTATCTACAGATACCACTCCTTGTACACTTGCACCTCCAAAACCACCATCTGAATTAATCTCATTATTTTTGTATATAATTGCAGCATTCGTTGAAGCCTCTGGTAAATAGAAGTTTCGGCTATTATCTGTTGCTGAACCATCGGGCAAGAATTGTGCATATCCTCTTTCAGAAAATCCAGAATTTCGTAAATCTGGTGAACTTGATGTTGAACGAATATTAAATCCTACACGATACAATTTACCTTCATAGTTAGTTCCCATACTGAAGTTAGGTATAAATGTCATTGATGTATCAGAGTGAATTTGATTTACTTCGTAGTATGATCTATATGGAAGAATCATTGCCTGCGAATACTCATTTTGAGCCATGGCTCTTGTAACTTTTGCTGCTCTTACAAGAGTTGAATTTTCAACACCTCCTCCAATATCAGAACCATCAACACGATATACACCTCTTAATTGACCATTATAAATGTTTTGAAAACGATATTCAATACCACCAAGACTAATTAGGTCTCCCTTTTCAAAGTAATCAAGTGCTGGATCAGATCCATCTGATCTATTTTTTGATATGTCAACAGAACCACCTGGTTCAAACACAATGTATCCAAGTTTAACATTGTTCATCATTGGATATAAACTTGCTTTAGTTGATAATTGAGCAAATGTTTCTGCTTTTGCCGAACCGTAAGTTTCAGGTCTAAACTGCTCTTTAAGTCTGTTAACTGAATATACGTTATCATATTCAAAAGTATATCCTTTATATGTTAATGTGCCACCTCCACTTTGTCCAGTTACTTCATATTGTACGTTTCCAAAAACAATATGCATGTTTTTCTTGTACGATTTTTGGAAATATGTTCCTTTATAGTGGATAAAGCCATGTCCAATTGAATAGAATATTCCGGGTATAATCATTTCTTCAAATTGTAATTCAACAATATCACCAGGATTTAATTCTGTTAAATACTTACTTTCGAATCCTGTAATAGGGTCACGTTGTAGAATCGCTTTACCAGCATAAGAAGCAGGAAGACTACGGCGGCCTACAACAGCACCAGGATCATCATCATCAGTAGGATCCTCTTCAGCCTTCGGTAATTCTCTATCACTGGTAGCTTGACCGTTTTCATTTTTAATTGGAAATTCAAGTTTGTCCTGTCCGCCACCGCCACCGCCTTCACCATCCCATTCATCATCATAATCAGTTTTAGGGATATCATCATCAACATCACCTGGTCCACCAGGAGGTGTTGGTTCACCATCATCTTCAGGATCTTTTCTCGGTCCTTCAGGTGGTATATCAGGTCCATCTTCAGGATCTCTTCCTGTAGGAGGTTCAGGTATTCCGTCACCACCGTCAGAGGGTTCACCATCAGGATTTTCAAATATAAAATCCCAATTGTTATTAGCAGTATTTGCGTCAACTGTTGTAGGATCAAGAATAATCGTATCACCATCTTCAAGGTCCCAAGGACTATCAAGAACTTCAATTGTAGATCCAGTATCACCACCTTCTTTGTTTTGAATATTAACTACTACCTCTTCACCAGCAGAAACTTTTACAATACCAGAAAGTTCAAAACGATTAGCAAGAATAACTTTCTCACCTTCAACTGGACTACCATCCATAACCAATCTTAATGGCTTAGGCTCTGGGTTTACTTCTTTTGAATATGGAAATCCTTTATTCGGTCCTGTGTAAGGAGCAGGATTATCTCCAATTGGCACCAACATGTTTAAGTCTGGTGGATTTGTCGCTTGACTTGAAATATCAATTGTTGTAATACATTCATCAGGATTTGGAATATTATACAACAAATCACAAGTCATGTATGGTAACCAAGGCATGAAAGGATTTACACTGTCACCTTCAGGACGATATTTTGGTATGAATGCAGTTAAAGGTAGTTTTTGATCTTCAACTGTTTTGATATCTTCACCATCTACAACTAAAAACGGCTCGCCATCAATACGAATTGCTTGCAATATGATAGTGTTTCTTGTACCAAAAAAGAAAGCTTTATCAGCAAAACGTCCACCATTTGGTGATGGTACTGATTGATCTTGAAATGGTAATGCACCATTTAAATTGAAACGATGAATGTATTTGTCAATATCTTCTTCTGAATTAACATTATAAGTAAGACCTCTTAGGTATGCTCTTTTAATACCAAGTGCTGTACAAACTTGAACAATTTCTGCAATCTCTTCAAATGCATAACGTTTCATGTCCTGTATCATATCATTACAATTATTAATGATCGTGGCTCTCATTTGCTGAAGAGCAATCGGCACCTTTTTAAATGTCATTCCAAGTGATTTGCGCAGAGCCATACAAGCGATGTTTGCGTCACCACCACCAGATCCTACTGTTGATCCGCCACCTGTGCCGCCACCAACACCACCTCCGCCGCCGCCTCCACCTCCGGAGCCTGAACCACCTGCGGGAAGAGGCCAGCCGGATGGAAGAAATGAACCGGACCCAGACCAACTGCCGCTGAGGTAAGTTTGATCATGGCAACTCCTTACTCGAATTTGATATCTTTTCTTTGTACCTGCATCCCACTGAAGATTTCCACGATGAGCAACAGCATCTTTATATAAACCTGAAGCATTTGGAATACATCCATAACCTGGCGGAATTGATGATGCATTTGTAGGTAAATTAAATTGAAATAATAATGCATTTTTAAAATAAATCTTACACTTCCGTGCCGCCCAATCTTCTTCCCAATATGTTTTAACTCCTGAGGATTCTGGACTATAATAATAATTTGACATATCAAATATCTCTCAAATGAAAGGTCCTGTTATTGGTTTTGGCGTTGGCCATGTGTTGTCTAATACAGTAATTAATACTGTTCTCATTGATGTGTGTATTGCTTGAGCCATTTCAATTGCAGCAATCTCGGGTAAAGGATTTATTTTTGAAAAGATTGGTCCAAGTTTTGCTGGTAATTGTCCTGGTATATAATCAAGCCGCAATTGACCTGCTGTATAAATTGTTCTTATTGAAGTTTCAATTGCAATACCAACTTTTACACCAAATTCAAATGGTGAAAATGAATATGATTTTTGTGCAACTAATAAACCTGGAAATGGTGGCATCCACCATGTGAATGCATATGGTTGTAGAAACCACAAACGAATATTACCACCACCATTTACATAGGTGCATAGTGCTGCATTTACATTTGATGCCCATTGTAATCCAGGAAAAAGTGGATCCATTGTTTTACACGCCCAGATTAATCCTGGTATTAATGTTCCTAAATCTAAAGCCATAATTAAAATACAAATGTTTTTTGACAAAATGATTTCATCACGCCCATCACGATAGAAGGATCTCCTGAAGTTGATACAGTACTAGTTGGACCAAGTGGTGTCAAATGAAAATGATTTAAAAACATTTTCATAAACTCATCACCTCGAAGTGCGGGCGAATGTGCAGTATAATCACCTAAAGCTAATCTACCATCAGGTTGTCTTGGTGTACCAACATGGAATGATCCAGCAAACTGAGCATGTAGATCAATTGATGTTGCTGCTTTAACGAAAACTTCCATGCCAGAATAAATTTGTGTACCAATGAACGAATTAGTATACAAACCCATACCGGCTTTAATATATGTATTTAACCTAGAACTTGATAAAATATGTGAAGAGGTTGAGATTGTTTGTATATATCCACCATAGGTCTCAACTGTTCCCACTGGAGTTGCTTTAATTTTAATACTATTAAATGTTTGAGTCTCAAGAACAATATTACCCAATCTTGATACAAGGTAAATGTATCCTGTTTGAGTTTGTCCAACCAAACTCGAGGGATGAGACATATGAGTTTCCCATTCAGGAGATGGTTGCATTTGAAAGATTGAAGCAATTGATGTTCGTAAAGGTGAAGTTACTGTGAATGATCCTTTATCACCCATAACACCGAGCAAACCTCCAACAGCAGACCTTGACGAAATACGAGTATCACCATCTTGTGCATTTAATTCAATATGACCATGTCGAGCAACATGTGAAATGGCTACGGGTTCAGGTGCATAGAAAGGTAGCATGGCAAATGAATTCTCTGCAGTCATACTAATTGTATGACCTGCACTACATGTCCAGTTATCACCAGCAGCCATATTCGTATTCATTGCAGAAGTAATTTCAACAGCACCACCATTAATATTATACGCACCTCTGGCATCACCTGTATAATCATTTTGAATTCGATGAAGATGATTACCTACGTTTGTATGAATTAGCGGAGATGTTTGTATGATTTCATTGATACCACGATGTTGCATTGAAGATGCGATCATATCAATTTTACCCGTTTGTACTTTTACATTATAATCACCATCTTCAACAATTAAATTATGGTTACTACTACCACATACTTTAACTTCATAATTCTCACCTGCTAAACGAGCAGAATTGACCATTAATGCAACACCTCGGCGGTGTGTTGAATACTTTGCGCCCTTTGTATATTCGTAACTATGTGCTTCTGTAAAATCATATTGGTCAGACATAGTTTGTTTAACCAGTGTTCCGTCTGGATAAATCTCACGAAATGTACCAGAGCGATGATATTCATGAATTCTTTCACCATTTGGTGTATCATCATACTCAACAATATGCCCTGATTCTGTTTGAGTAACATGGTTAAATGGATACACCGCTTTATATGGAGATTGCGGTTGGTCAAATTTATAACTTGGTACTGCTGTTGGTATGTTACGATTAACATTCAACATTTTTGATAGCATTGGCTCTTTGTATGCGGCCTTTGTTTGTTCAAACGTTGATGTTTCAGAAACTTCTGGGTCATATCGAATTGTTAAATCATTGATACCTCGAGCAAGTTTAGGTGTGGTGGAAGAATCTTCTTCACCAACTCTAGGATATCTTGAAACAAACTCATCTTCTTCAATTGTTACTCCAAGAGCATCTCCTCGATTGCGGTGTACGTTGACGGGTGGTTGAGGAAACCCTCTTCTTTGTAGATGAACACCTTCACGGACATCTTTAAAGCCATAGTCTGCCCAGTCTTCATGATCTGAAGGATTAAGTTTTTCTGGTTTTCTTGCGTATCCACCAAGAGAACCAACAATTAGTGGTTGTTGTGCTTCTTCACCATCAAGAAACATACCGACTACCCATGAACCATCAACAAGTCCAGTAGGTGATTGACCAACATCTGTTTGTGCTGCTGAAGTAATTGGTTGCATCACCGTAGCCCAGGGCAATGCTTCTGTTGGTATTTCATCACGGTCTTCAGTATGAAAGCCAAAACAACGCACACGAACACGACCAAGAAAGTTTGGGTCCATGCGGTCTTCAACCACACCGACAAACCAAACCATATTTTTACCAAATGATAATGAATCTGTTTCAATCATATTAATATCCTACTGTCTTTTTTTGAAGAAAACGTTTTCGAGTTGCATCATGATAATTATCAACTGCATCCAATGATAGTACAGAAGACATTACTAAATCATCATCATGTTCAAGTAATATTTCTTTTGATACTGCTTTGATGCCTAATGAACTTGATGGTACTTCCGGTATTAATTGATAGTCATTTGAAATTGTGTCAGTTACTAATTCAACAATTAATGAATATTTTTTTGCAGTATCAACAGAATGATTAATTCGTGTCACAAGATATTTACCGCTCAAATATGCATCACCTTCTTTTTTATCTAATTTAGGAAATACAAATTCAACAATATCACCAACTGTAATTTGACCAGATGAATCTCCAGGAAGCACTACTTGTAGAACAATTGCCTCAATACTTGCTTGCATTGCCAATCTTCTTTGCAATGTTTCTGAAAAATGTATTGTACGATCTTGTGATTCAGGATCACCCGTACGGAACATTACAACACCAGCAACTGTAGTTGGATCTTCTTCTGAAATCTTATGTGTTATATCACTGTGATTAGTAGTTAATAAAAACTTATCATTGTTTACATGATGAAATTTGGCAGCATCACGCTGATAATAAAATTCATTTTTCTTAACATTACGCTTTTCAACATCAATAAATGTATACTGAGAAGAATACATTCCTTTTGACATGTTTTTAAATACATCAAACTTTTCTTTGACCTTATAATCCGTAACTATATTCCAAGCACCTAGATTATCACGATTAATATTGTCTGCGGGAATGTATAATAATTTTTTATATGCATGTTCACTTTCTCGTTTTTTAAATAGGTCTTCAAGACTTACAAAACGAAACTTATTGATATCTTGAAAGAAAAAGAATAATGAACCTGTAGTTGAAACTGCTCTTTGGCACAATTTATTTATCAACCGGAATGGTGAAAAATAAGGTGCGATATATTTTTCTTGATGTCCTGATGCTGTATCAATTGAAAAATAGTTTGAATACTTATCTTTATGTTTTAATGAGAAATCACCTTCCTTTTCATAATTTAATTTTGAATCATCAATCATTTTCAAATACTTTATACAAATATATTCAACCATTTGAGAGATAGTGCCCTCATTAAATGCTTTTGATATTTTCTGTTTCTCACTTTCAATTGCAACATTTGACGTTAAGTACAAAGTATACATATATGAATTTTCATTAAACTTAGAAACTGGAGAAATTCCAGTAACTCTCATTCTTAATAATATACAAATTGGAGTATTCATTGAACGAAAACAAATCTCAATTGTTTCTTCACCAATGATGGGAAAATCTGTAAGTAAATGATTTCCATCAACAATTGTTACAGAGCCTGTTAAACAATTTGAATATAAATCTTCATATATACTAAAATTTGAATAAACAAAATCAAGACCATATTGTTTAAATTTAATACCTTCACCCTTATCATCTCTTGGTGATTCGAGCATTAATGAGATTAATTCGTAATCACCAATTTGTTCTGGAAATAAATCTTCTTTTTTTGTTTTTGAAAATATTGTTCTCATGCTTTACTTAGTACCTGCGCAAAATCATTGTGTATGCGAATTGTTGATGCCAAGTCAAGAGTTTTAATAACTCTTTTCTTTTCATTATCCTGCATTAGTTTATCATAATAAGATAAACTACGATGTTTTTTTGGTGACTTGGGTGATACCTCTGTACCATACTGATCATACCATTGGTATATCTCTCTCATTGCGTTTTGAATTGATCCATGTTTTTTAATGATTAAACGATCAAGAAGTTCTGATGGACATATCCAATCTTCGTAAATATCATAAACATTATTTAATACTAATAAGATATAAGTATAATCTGTTGTATCATATAATTCCATTGAAGCTTGTTCTGGTCGTTGTTCACGATCAAGCGAATAATTTTCTTTAATGAGATATTCATCATTCTTTGTAATCCAATCCATAATTTTTGTACGAATTGAAATATCAATTAATTTAACATCTACATTTTCAACTCGCATAGTAGTTTTTGGAAAATTGCGAAAGAAATTCATTTGAATATATCCTCAACTATTTGATTTGGTTTTCTTGCAAAGGTAACACTTTCTCTTGTAAATTGTTCTTTTTCTTGAAGACCTAAGTTTAAAATTGTTTGTGTGTAGTAAACTCGACTATCACCTTTTTTCATTAAAGACAACTCAAGACCTTCTTGATGTTCTTCATGGGAAGCATCAAAGAAAATACCGAAACATGGTAGAATATTAAACTTTTCAAATGGCTCATTGTTGATATAAACTGTCATCCAAATTTCATAAGGATATTTAAAATGATTATCATACTTTAGGTCTTTACTATTCATTCCACCATTTGCTGTTGTTGGTAAAATGTTTTTCAAAAATGTTTTTTCAATTTTAAGAATTGTATCAGCTTCTGATACATTATTTGGTCTCAGTGTCCAACTTAAACGAAAGAATCGATAGTGTGATGCTGTACCATTAAACATCAACATTAAGTTTTGATTATATGCCATGCCATTCTTATATGCATATGCCTTAACAGCATCAAGACTTGATGTTGTTATCTGAGTGTTCACATATGATTTGATACCATTTTTAATTGCTTCCGATGACATTGCATTTGAAAACACACGTTCAATTGATTCAGGACTTAGGTCATTCATTCTCTTTGCTTCATTATATAATAGAGAACCTAGAACACCAAGTGACGTTTCATTATAAGCAACACCTAATACATCACGAAATAGGTCAGTAGTTATCGGTAAAAATATATCAGGTTTATTTCGTTTATATTTTGCAAGATTTACACTTGTTGGATCATAAGTAACACTCGGACTTGTTTTAGTTTTCTCATAAAACTGAAAACGAATATAATTTTTAATACGTCCTGTTCCTAAATCAGAAGGAAATCTTAACTCTGTTAGTTCTGCCATATTAGCTATAGTTTATATCTTCGCTTGTTGTAACTGTAATATCTGTTAATGATACACGAAGATTATATTTTGTATGAAAATATTCCGTATCACCTGAACTATCATCAACAAATTGAACCATTGGTGGATGAATACCTGAAATATCATGTTCAAGATAAATGTTTCTCATCACAAGTTCTTTTGGAAAACTAGTTAGGTGTGTGATTTCCGTAAGGTCTGACGTTGCTAAGTTTCCATATGAACCGCTAGTATCTTTTCTTTCAAATAGTTTAATCTTTACTTTATATGGTAGTTTATATGTTACGCTATACAAACCTGATGGCATTACTGGTTTATTTTCTTTTACATCACGGTTTGAATCTTTTTCTGAAAATGTATTAGTAGCAAGAGTCTGAACTTTATCAAGAATTGTTTTATTTTCAATTTTAGGTAATGCTGCTTTTTGTAGAACGGCTATAATTGTTTCAATTGACCATGCATCAGAATAATTATTTGGAAAGATACTCCATTCAAGAATAAAATCACGAACCTTATCAACACCTTCAAACATCAGTGTATGATTTGATCTTGCTGTTTGACCAAATGCTTGATTAATAATTGGTATACCAAAAGAAGATGCTTCCATGACTTGCTTATCTACCCAAGTTGATGCTGCTTTCTTTGCTTCTCCAACTGCAGTCTCCATGCTTGACATAATACCAGAAACTAAACCCGTTGTCCCTGAAGAATTGAAAGCCTCACGAACACGGTCAGAACTATTCATGACAAGCTCACCTGAGATACCTAAATCATTACCTCGCCAATTGATCAAGTGGTTCTCAATTAGCAATCCTTTAGGTGCAGGCATGTATATTGATGCCTTTGTTTTATCGTCAGGTGTTCCTATTGCAGGATCAACTTTGTTCTCCACGATATCCATTCTCATAAATATTTTTTGAAAGTCTCTCCTTCTAAATGGATATGTTAAAACAGTAACTGACAATTGTACCTATGAGTAGAACAAAATATAGACAGGGAAAGTTTGTACCAAAACACATTGAGAAATATAAAGGCAATTCTCGTAATGTTATTTATCGGAGTTCCTGGGAAAAACGTATCATGGCGTTTTTTGATGAATCATCAAACGTGCAGTGGTGGAACAGTGAAGGACTTATTGTACCTTATATGAATCCAATTGACAAGAAAATGCATTCATATTTTCCAGATTTTGTTTTCATGAACAAAAACAATGAAGTATATATGGTTGAGGTCAAACCATATCGTGAGACACAACCACCAACAAGGCGAGTGAGAAATTATAAACAACAGGCGATTGTATATATTATCAATCAATCAAAATGGAAACAGGCAAAAGAATTCTGTGCAAAGCAGAATTGGAAATTTGTAGTCTGGACTGAGAAAGAACTAGGTAAAATGGGAATCAATATCTAAGTTGAGAATGTTTATAAGATCTACTTGACTATGTACACTAGATATGATATAATCAGATAGGTGTTTTATTTGACCTGGAACCTTATCATATGGAGTGAACGTGAAAAAACATGAAATAACAACCTTTGTAAGTGAGCTTCCGCATAGCCTCTTGTTCTGTAAAGATAACTATAGTACTCTGATTGATTCACCAACAGGTACTGGCAAAACTGAATTGATGTTTCAACGGGCAAAACTTCTTGAGAAAGTAATCATTGCCTTTCCGTATACATCACAGGTTCTTCAGCAACAAGAAAAGCATCCTAATTTTCAATATCTTCTTGACAATCAGAACTTTGAACCAGACCGTGGTACTAAAATTGTTTGTACCTATGATAAACTTGTATCATTGATCAAAAGAGACCTAGACCTGAATGAATATGAACTTCATCTTGATGAATGTCATAATTTATATCTTGCTGCAAACTATCGTGGCAATGTCATGTACTATATCTCAAACGCAATACGGCAGCGTTCATTTAAAAAAGTCAATTTATTTTCAAGTACATATGAGCCAAGATATCTAAGTAACTTCTTAATTGTTGATGAGCATATCAAAATCTCACAAAAGAATCGAAAGAAAGATGTAGTTACTTGTGTTCATATTGAGAACAGTGATAAAGTTACGATGAATGAGGTGATGATTAATCACTTCACACGAAATGTTGAACAGAAAGAAAAGGTATTGATCTATCGAAACAATAAGAGTGAGAATGTAGCACTTGCACAATCTCTTGAAGACCTTGGATTCCGACCATTGTCGATCGATAGTGATCAGAAGAATGAAGAAGAGATTATTCAGATGCTGAAGAATGAACGCATTGCCAAAGATGTCGATGTGATTATTACAACATCTATGTTAACAGAAGGCATCAATCTTTTAAACAAAAGTATTTCACAGATACATTACATTGATAAAGATAAGAGTGCTGATATCATTCGTCAATTTACCAGCAGAGCAAGAAGTGCAAATCATGAATCATACATTTGGTATAAAAAGGATGAAAACTTTGAAGTAAAGAAAGATGTATTTGAAGAATGGTATGATTTTACTGACAATGCTAAGTCACTTGAGATTGCTTTAAATACTCTTGCTAAAAATTCAGAAGAGAAAAATCACAATCGTATTATTGATCAAACATTGAATACAATGTCGATGCTTCATAAATCATGGCGGCAGTATGGCTTTCGTAATGTAAATGGTGAAGTAAAGATTGATTATA